>ERZ779626.3-NODE-3-length-224626-cov-26.700963_pt1 | contig 224626 bp, 197 predicted proteins | sample MGYA00514209_ERZ779626 | MGnify/ENA primary metagenome ERZ779626 (study PRJEB29562, sample SAMEA4376713) | mouse gut metagenome | isolation source: Cecum | study: EMG produced TPA metagenomics assembly of the A DSS colitis mouse model was used to assess the...
TCTCCTTTGTAAAGGAATTCCTGAATCCCCAGCCGGACCGTTATGATTTGACTTATCGGTATGAGCATTCTCTTCGGGTGGCTCTTTGGGGAAAAAGGATTGCAGAAGCGGAAAACTGGGATAGTGAGCCCTTGGTAATGGCATGTCTTTTGCACGATACGGGTTATCTTTTTTGTGAAACGATGGAGGAGTGGAATATGCACCCCGCATACGGCGCAGAGGTGGCGAGATTGTTTTTGGTGAAAATCGGCTATTATGAGGAACTGACGGAGAATATTTGTCAGGCTATTCGAATCCACGATAAATGGAATGATGTGCCGGAGGATGCCACTCCTTTTGAATTGAGTGTCAGAGATGCGGATGATTTGGATCGGTTTGATATTATGCGTGTTTGCATGATCGGGCAGAGTGATATCGGGGAGCGCAGCGCCAGAGAATTAATCGAAGTTTGTGAGAAACGTCAGCAGACATTGATGGACTGGCAGGACAGAGTCTGCGGTACGGATACCGCTAAAGCTTTTTGGGAAGAGAAGCTACAGATGAGAAGGCGGTTTTACGAAGCCTTGCAGGAGGAGATGCAGGGGACGCTGGAGATAGAAGCGCTTTTGAAGGAAGAGAGATAACTGCAAGCTCGGCGGCCTGTCATTCATAATCGGCTTTTATATCCAGTATTCCTGCTGGGTGATTTTCGTTGATTCCTTTTCCTTTACGGCGGTCTGGTCGTAAAGGAAAAGGAAGAGAACTAATGTTTGTCTAAAACCTCCTGTACAGTGCTCAACAACTTTTCATGGTCAGCGGGTTTGAGAATGTAACCAGCTGGCTTTGACTGAAGGATTGAGAAGACTGCTTTGCGGTCAGACACCCCTGTCAGGAATACCACCGGGATGTGCTGCATTTCCTCGTCGGCAAGCATTGTTTCAAAGACTTCCCGGCCGTTCATTTCCGGCATTTCATAGTCTAACAGGACTAGGTCGGGCTGTTCCTGCAAAATGGTGTCCAGGGCCTGTCTTCCGGATGTAGCAAGCACAATATCATAGGTATGATCCAGCATTGCTTTGAGATTTCGAAGCATAACAGGAGTGTCATCCACGATTAAAATTTTCTTTTTATCAGAAGTGTATCTGGACACATTGCCAGTCTTTAGAATCTGGCGGCATTTGTTCTGTACGCTGGTCTTGGTAATCGGGGGCGCCAGTTTGTTGAACTGTTCTTGCTCAAAGAGCTCTTTGTGCTGTTGTGCGTCTTTGTTGCCAACAATAACCAGCACAGGGAGTTTTTTATGTTTCTCATGCAGCCAGTCAAGAATGGGCTGGTCGCCGGGCTCCTCTAGATGGGACAAAACTGCCAGATCCAGTTTGAGGATTCCTGTCATAGCCTGGATATTGTCAAGCTGTTTCGTGCAAAGCTGTACTTGGTATTCCTCGGACAGATAGTCTGACAGGTTTTTCTCTGAATTGCTTAGATCTCCGATAATTAATATTTTTTTCATTGTAGGTTCCTCCTGATCGCATTTTCATTGATTATTTTTTTCAATTCTTGAATGAACTGTGTTGTCTGACCTGCGTCTAAATTTGTAACAGCCAGACTGAGCTTCTTGATCAGCGCAAGTACTGGTTCGGGATATTGAAAGGTTTCTAGATGGCGCATTATTTCGTCTGCGGTATCAATATCCATATTCTGCATTGCCAAATCCAGCATCGGGAAATATTCCTGTATGATTTTTAGATCCGCCGGCGGCTTCTGGGAGTCTGCATTGCCTGCAGGTTCGTCGGCAAAGGGGCGGAGTCGTGCTTTCATATGTTTCCACTCTTCCAAAAAATACGGAGTCACGGAGAATAGAATATCAGTTCTGCCATCTCTGGCGGCATACTCTAACATTTTTGCTATGCCTGATAGGGATGTGGCGCCAATCATGGCAGCGGAGCTTTTCATCGAATGGACACGCACCTTAAACTGTCGAAGCGCTTCTGCGTCAGCATTTTGAATCTGGTCAAAAAACGACAACAGCATGTCATGATCGCTGTCCATCGCACGATAGAAGTCGCGGATGGTTTCTAATAAAAGTTCTCGATTCTTGAGATGCAGCCGGGCATAATCCCAATCCAATCCGTCAATTTCTGGAAATTCATCGTCCACAGTAGAATCCGTGCTTTGCGTGGTGTCTGCTGGAGGGATGTCTGCTTCTGTATTGTCCTCTGATTGCGGACCGGGTACTATTTTATCCTTCGGCAGTAAGTCGCGCAGCATAGTTTCTAGCTTTTCAGGATTGATGGGCTTGGACAGGAAGCTGTGAAAACCTTCATTTAGATACATTTCCTTCGCGCCTGTGACAGCATTGGCTGTCAGTGCGATTACAGGTGTAAAACGGCAGGGAGAATCCGTATCCGCCATTAGCCGATGCAGCGTTTCGATGCCGTCTAGATCTGGCATCATATGGTCTAGAAAGATTAAGTCGTAATGGTTTTGCCGCGTCAGTGCGAGACATTCCAAACCGCTGCCTGCCTCATCAATCTGCACAAGGGTGGCTTTTAAGAGATTTTTGAATACGCGGCGGTTCATGGCATTGTCGTCCACAACGAGCAGATGCGCCTCTGGGGCGGTCAGCATGGTCTGGTAGGAATAGTTCTTTGCCTGCCTGCGGATGCGCTCCTCCAAATCGCCGATTGGCTCTGCATTGATGACCTTTTGATCCAGGGTGAAATAGAAATCAGAACCTTTGCCGTAGATGCTTTCTACTTGAAGGCGGCTTTGCATCAGATCCAGCAGCTGTGTGGTAATGCTCATGCCAAGTCCGGTACCTTCAATATTTCGGTTCCGCTGTTCTTCAATTCGCTCAAATTCTGCAAAGAGCTTTGAGATATCCTCCTGCTTGATTCCAATTCCGGTGTCTGTTACGTGAAAGGTCAGGGAAACGGTATCTGTCCCGGCAGCATAGTGACCCTGAACGGATAGTGTAACGCTGCCTTGTTCGGTGTATTTAACTGCATTGTTCATGAGGTTTATCAGAACTTGGCGGAGTCGAACATCATCGCCCCACAGCCGGGATGGAAGCTGGTTTTCTATGGATAGATGAACGGTTAACCCTTCATTTTCGGCTTTCATGGATATCATATTCATGATGTCATGGATTAGGCTGCTGAAATCATATTCTCCCTCAATCAGTTCTAGTTTGCCGGATTCGATCTTGGACAGATCCAGGATATCGTTGATCAGGGAGAGCAGACTCTGGCCGGCATTCTGGATATCCAAGGCGTATTCTTTAATTTGGGGTTCCGTTGTCTCTCGCAGGATCATAGTATCCATGCCAAGCACTGCGTTGATGGGCGTGCGGATCTCATGGGACATATTGGCGAGAAAGCGTCCTTTTGCATCACTGGCAGCAAGGGCTTGCTGCCGCTGGCGCTCCATCTGGATCAATTCATGAATTGTATTGATCATGGCAAGCAACAGCAAAAAGATGAGTCCGAACGGCAGCAGCGCGTTGTCCCGCAGTTTTCGATTCAGCAGGAAATAAGGGATGAGCCGGGCAAGACATACGATCCAGATAAATGTCAGCCCAAGCGCTGCCAAAAGGTAGTTCCGGATCTGTCTGTGATATAGATCCGTCAATATAGTTGCCATCATAAGCATCAGATACAAACAGAATAGAAGCAGCATGAGAGAGGCGGTTTGCTGTCTGTCCTGCAGTCCTGCCAGCCATATCACTGTAAATATCGCTGCTTCTAGAAGGATAGCAAGCACCATCGCTCGATACAGTTTTTGGCAGCGTTTTTTCTGAAGTGTATTCAGATACAGGAAAAACGGAAGCGGCAGCAGCAGGGTCGTGAAAAATGTCAGATCGTTTGCAGTCTCTGCAAGCAGAGACTGTCCGGCGGCAGAATTGGAAAAGTTCCACACAGCAGCAAGCAGCGTTCCCCATCCCAAATATTCAAGAGAAGCCTCCCGATGGTAGAACAGCCGCAGCGCACCGCCGCCTGCAATACAGAGAATGCTGAGCAGCAATGTCGTAAATACAATCATCAGGTCGAGATAATTCCCAGTCATCATTTGTTCCTTTCTTGTGCGGTTTTGGTTTTTGAATTGTTTTACGAACAGCATTGCCTAAATAACAGTGAAAAACAGTGCCTGATATTTGTGACAGGACAAGGCGGAGGAAGGAGGCAATGCGGTGGCATCGTTGACTGACGACAACGCAGGACTGTTCCAGTCCTTTGCAATGATACAAATAGCGAGTCAGCATAAAACAGTTCTATTTATTATATTATTATAATGCGTAGGATTGTACAAGGTTGTCCGATATGCAAAGTATCCCTGAAAAAGTGCAAATTGTGACAGTTCGTTGAAATTCAGCAGGAATTCTATTACGATGATAAAATATATTACTGTTTTTACGGGCGCAGGTTGAAAGAAGAAGAGAAGAACTATGGTAAATTTATATGGAATGAATATCAAAGAGCTGCCAGATGCCAGAGATCACCCGGCAGTGCTTCAGCGGATCAGCAGAAACCGAAGAAGCAGAGTGATGGAATATCTGCAGGCGGATGACAGGAAAAGATGTCTGGGCGCAGGCATTCTGCTCGCAGACATACTGCCTCTCTATGGGGAAAACCCCGAAAAGATCACGCTGGGGCCTATGGGAAAGCCGGAGGCTGAGAAAATATATTTTAATATCTCACATTCTGGGGATTGGGTTATCTGTGCAGTGAGCGGGGAAATTGTGGGCTGTGATATAGAAAGGATCGGTCAGGAGCCGGATGGAGTAGCGCAGCGTTTTTTTCACCCAAATGAAGCGGCGTATTTACAAAGGTTTCAGGGAGAGGTCCGAAACGAAATGTTTTTTCGTCTCTGGACGTGGAAAGAGAGCTATATGAAAATGACCGGGGAAGGGGCACACCTTTCCCTGCGGGATTTTGAGATTTTGCCAGTGGGAGAACAGATTCGAGTGCGCCGGGGGCAGGAAGCACTTTCTTGCCATATAATGGAATACAATTTGATAGGGTATAAGGTGTCAGTATGCGCCAGGGAGACAGCGTTTGCTGATTGCATTACGCATGTTTATTACGACAGAGCCAGGGAGGATAATTTTTGAAAAAATCTATTCAATTTCATAAGTTTCGTAAGTCTATTATAGCGAAGATACTAATTACCGTAGCAGCCGTGTTGTTTCTTACGGATGCAGCACTGCTTGCACTTGGTTTTTCGTCGGTACGGGCAACAGTACGCAGAGCATATGTATATTATGCCACGGCGTCAGTGACAGTGGCAGCGGATCTGTTAGCCGGGGCGGATCTGGAGAAAATTCGGACAGACGAACAATATGCGGACGAATACAGACCTCTTCTGGAGGATTTATGCAGGACAAATGATCTGGAATATCTGTATATTTATACGCCGGATATTGAGAACAGTACGATTCTGTTTGATATGGTGATATATGGGAGCAGCAGCCAGGATGCCGCGAGGGCGGAGCGGATTCCCGGAACTGTTGTGCCGTATGTGCTGACGGAGACAGAGGTCTGTGCGTGGAATGGACAGAAGACGGAGCAGGTAGAGCAGACAAATAACCAATACGGGAATGTGATGACAGCCTACAGTGCAGTGTATGACACAGATGGAAATGTGGTGGCTCTGGCAGCTGCCGATGTATCTATGGACGAGGCGATTGCAAGTTTTTTTCATCGATATTGGATCATGGTGGTGACAGTGATTGTCTCATTTGCGTTTATCCTTGTCCTGCTGGCAGTTTTGCTGAAAACGCGGGTGTTGAGACCGGCACAGCTCATCAGTGCGCAGATGAATCAGTTTGCGGTTGACCGAGAGTCCGGGATTGAGAAGATTGAGATAAAGGGGGAGGACGAGTTTGCTCAGATGGCAGATACCTTTTATCAGATGACACAAGAAATCGACCATTACATCAAAAATATCAATGCACTGACGGAAGAAAAGCACCGCCGGGAGGCAGAGATGAATATTGCAGGAAGGATTCAGCAGGGATTTCTTCCAGGCGAGAGCTTCCAGTCGCAGGACATCCGATTAAAGGCGCTCATGATACCGGCGCTGGATGTCGGCGGAGATTTTTATGATTATTTTTGTCTGGATGATAATTTGTTCTGCACAGTGATCGCGGATGTATCGGGGAAGGGAATTTCGGCGGCATTGTTTATGGCAAGTGCCATCACGGTGGTAAGGCAGTATGCGAAGCTGGGGTATTCTCCGTCAGAAATACTGTTCCATACCAACAATACTTTGTGCAGCAGCAATCCGGAGCAGATGTTTTTGACCTTGTTTGTGGGGATTTATGATAGCCGCACACGAAAGTTTACTTATGCCAATGCAGGACACAATCCGCCTTATCTCATATCCGACAGTTTGAGAAGCCTGAATGATTCTATGGGCATGGCGATCGGAATTTTTGAAGATGAGGCTTATGTGGAGCGAAACAAGGAATTGAAGGAGGGCGACACCGTATTTTTATACACCGACGGCGTGAGTGAGGCGGTCAGCAGCGACAGCAAATTTTTCGGGCTGCAGCGCTTAGAACAGTTCTTAGAGCAAAGAGATCATGAACAGTGTGTGGAGGCTGTTTTGAAAGGCGTTAGGGATTTTGCACAGGGAACACCGCAGAGTGATGATATTACTATGCTTGCATTTTGTCCTTCGCCGGGGTTTCGAATCTGTGTGACGGCGGAATTTGAAAATCTTGAGGCAGTTCAGCGGTTTATTGTTGAAAATGGACAGTTTTCGCGCAGTTTCCGCAAGAAGATTTGTCTGGCTGTGGAGGAAATTTTTGTAAACATATGTTCTTATGCGTATGAGCAGAGCCAGGGAACTGTGGAAATATTTATGAGAATATCCAATCAGATCCTTGTTGAATTTCGTGACAGCGGAAAGGCATTTAATCCGCTGGAGAATATGGTGGATGTCGAGAACTATGATATGAATACACAGGTGGGGGGACTTGGGAGGCTGATCGCTTTTGATATGGCGGTGCAGGTACGCTATGAATACAGTAACGGCAATAATATTTTAATTTTCATTTTCGATAAGGAGGAGTAATGATGACGGTCACAAAAACAGTGGAAAATAACAGAGCAGTTCTTTTGGTGGAGGGTTGGTTAGATACAAAGTCGTCACCGGAATTAGGAAAGGAGATTAATGCGCTTTCTGAGATCGAAGATCTGGTACTGGACTTTGGAAAGCTAGAATACATAGCTTCATCTGGATTGCGTGAGATTTTGGCTGCATATAAGAAAATGCAGGAGGTAAATGGAAAATTTTCTGTGATCAATGTTGGCAGTGAGGTGATGGAAGTATTTCGGCTTGCAGGGTTTGATAGGAAGCTGGACATCCGTGAAAAGTAGAAAGTACAGAATGGGGCAGAGTCGATCTGCCCCATTCTGACTATCATGAAATTGTAGTATCGGATTGTTCGGGAACTTCATCGGGCGTTTCGCCCGCTGCTTCTTCTGCGGCTGATTCGGACAATTCAGGATCAGAATACAGGCGTCTTTGCGGAGAATTATCATTTCTGTTTTTGGTTCTGTCTTTCTGGGGAGACTCCTGTTCGTTTTGTCGGAGATTTTGATGCCCCTCTGGAAATTCTTCACGGGTGCGCTGGTCTAACATAAGCTGCAGTTCACTGCAAAGCTGGCGCTCTTTGGACTCCTTTCTGTGAAGGCGGCTGTTTAAGGTGTCAATGCGCCTGCTGGCAGCGTCCTGGCGTTCCTCAGGGAGCAGCTGCTTGTCGAGATCGCGTTCTTCTGGTGTTAAGGATTCTTTCTGGCTGGATTTCAGTGCCGCCAATTCCATGCGTTCTGGTTCCTGATCTAAGAAACCGAAAGTGTCTATTAATGTCTGGTGTCCTTGTCTGTGAAGAAGTTCTTTCATGTATTTTACAAGATCGGCACTTTTTTTGCTGTTTCTCATATCAAAAAAAAGTGCCTGGTCGCGCAGGGGTGTCTCCGAGGAAAACAGGGTCTGCTTGTTGTTCTGGCGAATTTTCTTCATGGTTTTCTTGTCTATATGCTTTTCTTTTTCCGTGTGGATGGGCGTGCCGGGCGCCTCAAAAGCTTCCACGGCAAAACCTTCTTTGCCGTGTGTTTTGCCGTCCTTTTTCTTGTCTTTTTTGAGATAGCGCAGAGTGCCATAGGAATTTTGTATGCGGTATGCTTCGTTGTCTCTTTGGGTAGCCTGCTCTTTTTTATGATCAGGGGTTTCCTTGTGTAAAATTGCCTGCCCGGAATCCCAGCGTGATTTTTCGCGTTCTTCATCAAAATAAATACCCATATTCCCCATACTCGTCACGACTGAGTTTTTTGCCGCTTTTTTCTAGTTCGTGACTTAGTCCTTTCAGTATTTGTTCCATGGTAAGGAGAGGCCCGTCAGTTTCCGCGGCAAGAAAGCTGGCGTAGATCAGCGTATTTTTAATCATACTGCCGGAAAGTTCAAACTGCTCTGCCAGATAGCAAAAATCAATTTCATCGGAGACAGGAAGCCTTGATGGAATCATGGACTGCCACATCTGCAGGCGCATGCTGGCATCAGGCATCGGAAAACTGATGATGTCGCTGACTCGGCGGCGGAATGCGTTGTCAAAATTCTGCAGATAGTTGGTGGCAAGAATGCTCACACCGTCATATTCTTCCATTTTCTGCAGCAGGAAGGCAATTTCCATGTTGCTGTATTTGTCATTGGATTCTTTGACTTCTGTACGCTTTGAGAATAATACATCTGCCTCGTCAAAAAAGAGAATTGCCATACTTTTTTCCGCCTCGTCAAAGATGCGGTTTAGCTTTTTTTCTGTTTCACCGATATATTTGTCTACGACGGCGGGAAGTTCGATTCGGTAGAGTTCCATGCCAAGTTCCGCAGCCATTACCTGCGCAGCCATTGTCTTTCCAGTGCCCGGCGGTCCGGCAAAAATCATGGCGGTGCCGTTGCCGTAGGCGGATTTCTCCAGAAATCCCCATGTCTCGTAGACCAGTTTGCGGTTGCGCACGCGGCTGATTATGTGTGACAGCTGCAGTTTGGGAGCATCTGGAAGGATCAGGTCCTGCATCTGGTAAAGACCCTGGATTTTCGTCGCATATTGATCCAGGGAGTGGGAGGAGACACCCAGTATGGCAGTTCGCAGGTACTCTTGGGTGATGCTGTCGGTGCCCTGACTAAGTGCGTATGCCTTGGCAAGTTCTAGGATATCACGCATTCTGCCGGGCAGAAAATTGTAGCGATTGAGAAAATCTGTCCGCACATCCTCCGATTCCCACGGATACGCTTTGGTTAACTGCTCATACAATTCTTTGTCTGCCAGTGCCAGCTTGTAACTGATTGAGAAGGGCAGATACTGCCTGGAAAAAGCGCTGCCCTCGCGAAGTGTTGGCTTGGTACCTAGAAGGAAAACGGTCTCTTCCTGTTCAAGCCAGATAAACAGAGGGGTTAAATCCTCCTCGTGCTCCGGCAGTTCTATGACGAATAAGGCGTGCTGCAGCAGACACTCGATCTGTATTTCCCGCAGATGGTCTTTTGACTGCAGCTTTTCATAGGATATTACAGCAAGGCTTTTTTGGGACAGAGCAGCCAGATAGGCATAATTGAGTTTGCGTCCGCTTCCCTTTACCCCTTGCAGATAGATCAGCTTTTTGCCGGGAACACGGGAGAGGCAGGCGCAGATGGTCTTGTATTGTTCGATCCTTTTCCCAAGAAAAGGAAGCTGTCCATGAGTATCATAGTACCAGCACATGCCGGGGAGCTGCCGTTTTTCCAGACAGACTCCCCGCAAAAAGAGAAGAATCTGCGGTGTGATTTCAAGATAGATATCTGTGTGTTCTGCGTCGTTCCTTCGTTCATAGAGCAAAGGCGCGGACTGATAAAACAGTTCAATGCCGAGAACGCCAGTTCCTTCATGGGCCATAAAAAGATTCCACAGCGACAGTGTAAGAAAATTTCCGTTCAGCGCTGTATAGAAAGCGGCAGCCAGCAGCAGCATGTCTTCCCGTTCTAGCTGTGCAGAGAGTGCCACGTAGAGAAACGGTGAGAAGACTTCATGCTCGGCGCTTTGCACAGCTTTTTGCAGGAGAGAATAAAAGGATACTGCAGGAGGCGCCTCGGTCTGATGTGCGCAGACCTGATCTCCCCAGTGCATCAAGTCCTCTACAAATTCCTGGTAATTGCTATATTGATTCATACGGACTCCTTTATAGGTGCAGCTGTAATAATAGAAAATATCCTGAATTCATTTTGTCACAGTTTCAATGGACTGCTCTGAGCTGCAAAGATATCATTTATTTTGCGACAGCTCCTATGATTTCTTTGAGTGTTTTGGTGAAATCAAGCTCCAAATCTTCCCGATACAGCTTCTGCATCCGGTCATACTGATGCTTCGCGTCTGACTGGCGGCCGCTTTGGTACAGGCAGAGAATGAGCTGGGATGCGATTTCTTCATTGTAGGGATCGGCCTCAATGATTCTCTGGAGAAATGGAATCGCAGCATCCGGCCGTTTCTGATGGATTCGTTTGGCGGCGCCGGATTGAAGCACCTTAAAATATTTATTCTCTAGTTCCTTTGTCATTCCATACGCCCAGAGATAACCGCTGTTTCCCATGTAGCTGCCAGGATAAAGCCGCATAATGAGCTCTGGCTCCTCCTCGCATGCTTTGGCGTCTTTGAAGTAAGAGGTTAGCTCCGCCAGGTCGGAGTCGACGAGCTGCATCTTAAGGGAATATCTTTTCTTTTCATAGGCGATCAGATCTTCAAGTCCTTCCTGGGAGAAAACCTGACGGATGCTGTAAAGGGTAGTGTGAAACAGGGCGATCGCGTTCTTTGATCCTGCTTCCGGCCACAAAAGTTCGATTAGAACGTCTTTGGAGACGCCTTTTCCCTGTAGATGAAACAGGTAAGCAAACAGTTCCTGTGCTTTCTTTGTCCGCCATTTTACTTCGTGAGCATCTGAATCGGGAAGAAATACATGGAAACAATTCATGCACTGGACTGTGATTTTTCCTGATTTTTTTTGAGCTGTTTCCGTATGCTCTGTTCCCTTGGCAATCAGATAGAGACATCGGGTATCATTGACATTTCTGTGGACAGAATTGATTTTGTTCAATATCTGCTGCTGCTTTGGCGTAAAACCTAAGTTCCATATATGGTTTTTGGCTAAAAACAGATTGCCTGTCCGGGACTGTTCTACGGCTTTCCGGTAATCGCCCTTGTTCCAGGATAAAATGGCAAGGATCTCCCATGCGGCAGCAGTCTGCAGAGTCTCGTACTCGGAACCCTGTATAATGCTCATGGCTGCCTGTTCTGCAGCAGCCATGCAGCCTGATTCGAAGGCAGCTTTCATCTGTTCTGCAAGAAGGCAGTTTCGCAGCAGAAATCCATCTGGTATATGTCCCACAGGTATATCAAAGAGCGACAACAAGTGCTCTGGTTTTGGCGGTTCTGTTTTGTGATTCTGAAACAGCATAAAAATGTTCCATGCTGCATATAAAAACGGATTCTGCTGAAGCGAAAAACCCCGGCTGTTGTATTCAGAGAGCAGTCTGACAGCACTGTCAAGCTGGTGGAGGCAGCATTTAATCTTGATCTGTTCTGTACAGACCGCTTTGGCGGTTTCATTCCAGGTAGTTTCTAGGTCTGTCTCAGACTGTGCTAAATATTGATCAGCTTCTATCAAATTGCCTTCTTTTCGTTTGGCAGCTGCGACGAACAGCAGAACCCGCTTGTAATCCTGCAGATGACCCGCCGCAACAAATTCTTTTTGTGCCTGCATAATCTGCAGGTTTGCTTCCTGGGTCTGTCCGACAGCCATCAGATATTTGCCATAGACAAATCTGCTCTTGGTGCTCAGTGTGCAGTGTACAGAGTCGAGGAATGAAAACCAGCGCTCCAAAATGCCGTAAAGTCTGTCGTCTAACATGGAATCGCCGGATACCTCGATCACGGTCTGTACAATATCTGCCGCTTTTCCGCGGCAGGCGTATTCTGCAGCCTGAATCTTATCACTCGTCTTCAGCAGGAAGCAGGAAGCAGTTCGGAGGGCGTTCTGCTGCTCCTCAAAGGTGGTCTGCGCAAGCAAAAAATGCCGGAAAATGGAATGATATCGGTACAGGCTGCTGACTTCGCCTAAAGTCTGGACAAAGAGTTTTTCGTTTACAAGATAGCGCAGCATACTTTCTGAATTGTGAATACCGATGATCTTGTTGCAAATTGCCGGCGTCATATAATCCAGAACTGCAGTTTTGGTCAGAAATGTCTGGATATCAAATGGAAGTGTTTTGTATACCCGTGTCATAAAGTAGTCGGAAACTTCCAGGTTATCACAGATTTTTTTCAGGTTTTCGAATGAAATGCTCCTTTTTTGCTGGTGCAGCTGGAGCATAATCTGAGCAATTCCAACGGGCCATCCTTCCGTGCAGTCATAGATCAATGCGGTCCATTGCTCGGAATGTTCGCCAACATTTTCAAGCAGCCTTGCAATCTCAGGCAGACTGAATTTCAGATCCTCTGTACCGATACAGAATGCTTGTCCGTGCTGGACATATTTCTCCAGAAAAACGGGAAGAGAGCGCTTCTCGACAATAAACAGACGGATTTTTCTGTCCATGGTTTTGATTAAGGTATCTAGTAAATTAAAAATATCAGGGTTGTTAATCTCCTGGAAATCATCAAGAATCACGTTGAGAAAGTCGATTCGGATGTCCAGCCATATGACTAACTGTTCTATTAAGATATCAATGCTTTCCAGAAGGGGGAGTGAAATATTAAAATTGTCATTGGGAGTATCCAATGCATACTGAACGGATCTTGTAAAATTGCGGACAAAGGACATCAGATCATTGTCTGTGTCGTCAATGCTGTACCATGCGCTTTTTCCCGGGAAATGAGATACATAATTGGCAAGAATCTGCGTTTTTCCGTAACCGGCGCCGGCATTGAGCAGAACGATATCTTCCTGCAGAGAGGCAAGAAGTGTGTCCGCTGTGCGTTCAGTATATCCTTTGTCAACATTTGGTATTTGGATTTTATTGTTCTCGTTACTCTTTTCGTTAATCATATGTATATCTTTCTGCATTGAAAAGGTTTCCTATGAATAGTCAGTTTAGAGTCATTATAAAATTTTATTGGCGAAAAAAAAGCAATTTGGTACAAATCGCATCTTTTGAGGTATTATTTGCAGAAAAAGATTTCTAAACAGGGAGATTGTTTAGAATTTTGTTCAGTATTGTGTTTTATAATCGAAAAAGTAAGGAGCTGTCATAAGATGCACAGGCACCTTAAGGAGCTGTAGCAAAATATTCCGCGCAGACTGCATCGGTTATGTTTCTGCAGATCCTAAGAGTAAAGTACAGAGAGTTACAGTATGGCAAGGCTGCACTGTAACACAAAAACAGCATGTTGTGAAAAAGAATTTTACTTTAAAACAGAAAGGAGGAGAGGGCATTGGCGGCAAAGAGCTGCTGATGCTGGAGGATTATGGCTGAATATTTATCACCAGGCGTATATGTAGAGGAATTTGACTCAGGCGGAAAGCCGATGGAAGGCGTTAGTACAAGTACAGCCGGCTTTATCGGTCTTGCGGAGAGAGGTCCGGCAGAGGGTGTGCCGCAGCTTGTTACCAATTTTGCGGATTTCAAGAGGAAATTTGGAGGGTATCTCTCTGAGAATGAATTTGGGGAGTATCGTTTTCTTTCCTATGCAGTGGAGCACTTTTTTGTAAACGGGGGGTCTAGATGTTATATTTCCCGTGTGGCGCCAAGCGACGCGAAGGCTGCGATGGGGACGGCTCCGCTTTCCGATGCAGTGCTGCAGATCCGGGCAAAGAATCCAGGCTTATGGGGAAACAACATGAGCATAGTAGTGACACCTGCAAGCAAGGCAAAGACACAGATTTTAGAGGAGCTTCAGACAGCGGACGGAAAGCAGTATGCAGTCAAAAATTCGGCAGGATTTAATGAGGGAGATGTGGTTGTATATAAGGACATGACAAATGTTGTATACAATCGTGTCGTAAAGAGTCAGGACAATATCATTGTCTTCGAGAAAGAGTTTGAGGAGGATGTTGTCGACAAGAATCTGCTGCCATCAAAAGTGATTTCTACTTGCGAGTTCAATTTGGAAGTCAAGTATGATGATATTGTAGAATTTTATGAAAATCTTTCCTTTAATGTATCCATTCCGAACTACATTGAGAAGAAAACTGCAAAGTCTGATCTGATCGTTGCAGAGTATGTCGGAGAGAAGAGCAGCGAGGCTGTTGCACCCTTTGACGAGATTGCCGGGACGGACCCGGAGAAAGCTTTCTGTGTCGTTTCATTGAAGGGCGGAAGCAATGGTTCTGTTGCGAACATCAGTGCGGCTGATTTTATCGGTACAGATAAGGGCGCAGGAAAGAGGACCGGTATCCAGGCATTTCTGGACAATGACAATGTTTCGATTATGGCGGTGCCAGGAGTGGTAGATCCGAATGTGCAGCTGATGTTGGTTGCTCATTGTGAGAATCTTGCGAGCCGGTTTGCGGTGCTGGATATGCCGCGGGATGCAAAGAAGATGGACGACATCATTGCCCACAGAGAGATCGTGGACAGCAATTATGCAGCGATGTATCACCCTTGGTTAGAGGTGTTTGACCCGTTGGATAAGAGAAATATCGCGATTCCGCCATCAGGCTCCGTGATCGGAATTTATGCGCGCAGCGACAATTCGAGGGGGGTACATAAGGCGCCTGCCAATGAGACAGTGCGTGCATGTGTGGGATTAGACTGCCAGTTCAACAAGGGCGAGCAGGACATTCTGAATCCGAAGGGCGTGAATCTGATCCGATCTTTCCCAGGACAGGGAATCCGTGTCTGGGGTGCGCGGACAGCCAGCAGCGACCCAAGCTGGAAATACATTAACGTGCGTCGTCTGTTTATCTTTATTGAGGAGAGCATCAAAGCCAACACAAACTGGGCAGTATTTGAGCCCAATGATGAGGTTTTGTGGGTGCGGGTAAAGAGAACAATCGATGTATTCCTGACAGGACTTTGGAGAGGCGGAGCGCTTGCAGGATCTGCGCCGTCGGAAGCATTTTTCGTTGACTGCGGCAGAAATACCATGAGTCAGGATGACATTGACAATGGAAGACTTGTGTGTGTGATCGGCGTAGCACCAGTGAAGCCGGCTGAATTTGTAATCTTTAGAATTTCGCAGAAGACAGGCGATTCCGTATAGGATGTCAGATAAAAATAAAGGAAGGAGCGTAGTGAAGAGATGGCTAGTACCCCATATGCAAAATTTAGATACAAGGTGGAAATAGATGGTTTAGAGGCCGGAGGTTTTTCAGAGGCATCTGGATTTGATGCTTCGATCGATGTGATCGAATACCGCGAGGGCGATATGGTTCAGACGCCGATGAAACTTCCGGGATTGAAGAAATACGGAAATATAACCTTAAAACAGGGCGTGGCAGATTCCATGGTAATGTACGAGTGGATGATCGCAGGTGTGGAAGGCGAAGTAGAGCGCAAGACCATCACGATTACAATCTTGGACGAGACAGAGACAGCGACAGCGTCATGGCAGGTGATCAATGCATGGCCGGCAAAGTATACAGCGCCGGATTTCAATGCGTTGACCTCGGAGGTTGCCATTGAGTCGATTGAGATTGCCCATGAAGGTATGACGAGAGTTTCTTAAGAGCAATATGTATAATTCAGCTCCGGAAGCGTACAGCTGTCCGGAGCTGACAGAAAAACAGGGAGAAGCAGTAGATGTTTGACACAGAGTTTTCTTTTGTTCTGCCTAGAGGGTATGTCGATCGGGATGGAAACCTTCACAAAGAAGGAAGGATGCGTCTTGCCACAGCGGCAGATGAGATTATACCGCTGCGCGATCCAAGAGTACAGCAGAATCCCGGCTATCTTGTGATCATTCTATTGTCTCGCGTGATCACGAGTCTGGGAACAATGCCTGCGGTGGACACAAAAGTGATCGAGGGATTATATACGGCGGATCTTGCCTATCTCCAGGATCTGTATGAGCGGGTCAATCAGGCGGAGGTACCATCGTACAAAACAGTCTGTCCACACTGTGGGGAGGAGATCAATGTGCCCGTAAATTTTATGGAAGCCGGGCCATAAATATGTATCCGGCAGATAAGATTTATGAGGAGGCGGCTTTTATCGCCTATTATGTACACTGGAGCCGGGAGGACGTGCTGAATCTTCCGCATAGAGAGCGGCTGCGCTGGTGCAGGGAAATATCGGAGATCAATCGGAAAGTCAGTCATGAACCGCCCAAAAACGATATTTTTAAGATATAAACAAATGTTTACAACAAAACATTTCCATATTTGTTATCGGCAAATGATGTTAGGAGCTGTAGAAAAATATCCTGCGCAGACTGCATTGGTTATTTTCCTGCAGATTCTTATATAGAGGTGAAGAGAGATGGCAGCGTGGAATAATCTTGCAAAGCGCACGAAATTCAGGGTGATCTTAAACGGGATGCCGCTTGGATTTTCAAAAGTTTCCAATATATCAACTACAATGGAGTTTGAGACTGTAGTCGAAGGCGGAGTGAACGACAGTGTTCACTATCTTCCCAAGCCCAGACAGTCAATGGACAAGCTGATCCTAGAATACGGCATTGCCAGCGGGGAACTGACCCGCACTACCCTGACGGCAGGATATGAATTGACGAGAGGCATCATTATCATGGTAATGTCGGAGAAGGGAATGGTTCCCACGGCGACTTATCAGGCGAATTGGGGAATAGTGACGAAATGGGAGATCGATACGCTTGATGCGACAAGCAGCGGCTTGCTGATCAAGAAAGTGGAGATTTCTCATAATGGATTAACAGAAACGATTAATAAACTTGGGTTATAAGAATTACGATAAAGAACATGATAAAATTACGGAAACCTTTTTCACAAAAAATACAGCTTCATATCAGACAAGATATACTGCAGCGGTTATGGGATAAGTATGTGCCTGTATCTTCGCCGGAATATGGCAGGATCGAGCTGGTTTATCTAAAAGGCGGACCAGCGGAGATGGAAAAGCAGCCGGAACGGATCCAGCTGCTGCTCCAATTGCTCTTAAAGAATAAAATGATGCAGCTGAACCTGATCCAGTACCCTGCGGTGGTGAAGTTTGGTCAGAAGCAGATGGAGAGCAGTCTGCGGAGAACGGAGCGGTATTATGCTGTACAGTTAAAGAGTGCGGATCCTGTGATGTACCGGACTGTGAGACAGTATTTTATGCTGTTAGAGCAGATCGGGGAAGATAACAAGCGTTATCAGGGCTGGCAGAAGACGAATCTGGCGATCGAAAAGCAAAAGGAGGAGTATCGTCTGCTTTCTCTTTTTTCTGAGAAGCTGCGGGAGCGCCTGACAGTGCATTCTATCAATACACTGCGGATGGTGCAAAGAGATTTTGTCAATTCCTTAACGGAGACAGAGTATCATCTGCTCACAGAAGAGCTGATCTGGCAGGACAAACCAGCGCTCATCGGACAGCTGAATGAATGGGATGAAGCTCAGTGCGGATATGTTGTCAGGGAATTGGAAAAAAATACGGAAATAGGACAGATTTTATCATGGATTCCGGCCCAGTCCGTGAAGGAAAAATTAATCACAGCTGCGCAGAAACTGGGACTGAGGGAATTTTGTCTGTTTTATCATCAAGTGATGAAGCTTGATGAGGTCATGCCGAAGGTTGTGCTATGGAAAGAAAGCAGAACGGAAATGCTTCATCATATTGATCAGATGGAGTCAGGGTCACTGCTGCAGGTGTGGGAGCAGATCGAACGTGCAGAACACCAGTTTGAGAGTGACACGTTAAGAGTCCATGATCAAAGTGTTCAGAATCAGGAAAAAGAGTTATTGGATTCACTGCTAGAAACTGAGTACCAGACGTTGGCAGAACGGTTGATCTGGCAGGAGAAACCAGAATTAATTGCGCATTTTAGAGAATGTGAAAAAGCCCAGTGCAAAGAGGTGATCAGGCAGTTAGAGAAAGACTCTTATCTGAAGCGGATTTTGTCAGCCATTCAAAAGCAATCCCCGAAAAAGAAGCTGATTGCGGCGGCGTATAAGCTCGAACAAAGTGAGTTTTGCAGGTTTTATTGGCAGGTAACGGAGTTTTTGAAAGACAGTCTGCCGATTGTAATATGGAAGAAAAGCAGAACGGAGATGCTTTTCTCGATTGAGGAATTGAGCGAATATGGCTTGCAGCAAGTGGGGAGGCAGATGCAGGCAGCGGAGCCGGCGCAAGGCCTTAAGGCTGTTTTTGTAGAAAAAATGCTGCACTTGCAGGAACAATACCAACAGAAGAAGGGCGGAGATTTTCACGAGCAGATTGATGCCTTATTAAAAGAAAGTGATCTGGCAGGCATTGCAGATTTGGTCAATCTGGCACAGCTGACGCAGGAGAATGATACAGTAGAATATGCAGAGCTGTCTGTATCGACGGATGGAGAGCGCAGGCAGCTGGTATTGCGGGAGGAGGCTGATCAGGTACTCCGGTATCTGGAACATGAGTGTGCGATGCGGCGTGATAAAATAGAACAGCAGCAGATGCAAGCTGCCAGGACTTATCAAGAAGTGTATCATCAGATCATTCAGACAGAAGAGAGCATGGAGCGGCAGCAGGAAAATGCGGCGCAAGCTGTGAAGCAGCTGTTCCGGCAACAGTACCAGGAACCATTGACAGAGGCGGAAATCCAGGCGATTTACGAGTGGAGTCAAGTTTTCCAGAATGTTTATCTTGCGCAACAAGGACAGACAGGCATTGAAACGGATTTTCCAGAGGAAAGCGCCTTTTCTTCTGAACAGTCCGAACTGATTCCTGTATTTGAGAAGATGAACCAGTATATCACAGACCCCCATATGAAGGAACAGCACACAGCGGTGGAAAGGCTGATATTGCGCCGGCAGGAGGCGCTTCCAAAGGATGAGAGGGTACAGCAATTACTGACATATATCGAGACATTGGAGGAGCAGCAAAGAGACAAGTTTATCCATGCGCTGGCGGATATGGTTCAACTGTCTGTACAGTTATCTTTCCGGCAAAAGGCAGCCGCGCCTTTTGAAGTGCAGGAACCTGCAAAAAAGCAGCTGCTTGAGACGAAAGACCAGGAGTTTGCCAGGGAGCTTTTGTGGGTAGAGGATCGGGAGTTTGCCCGGAAGCTGTTGTGGCTGGATGACTGGGAACTCGCTAAAAGTCTCGTGCAGCTAGAAGACACAAAGCTAGCCAAGAGATTGCTTGCGCTAGAAGATATAGAGCTGGTCAGGAGATTCGTGCAGCTAGAAGATACAGAGCTGGCTGGGAGGCTGCTTGCGCTAGAAGATCAGGAATTTGTCAGGAAGCTGCTGCAGACAGGAACCAGGGCGTTTGGCGAAAAGCTGCTGCAGGACAGCGGCGGACAGTTGATGGATGTATCATACAGGAGCCTGTGGGAGTGGGGAGAAACGTTGCTGTTTCATCCAGAACAGGAAGATGCAGACATTTTGTCTTATTCACAGCAAGATGCGTTTTCTTCTGAAGCTGACAAAGCACAGCAGATAGATGTTCAAACACAGATGATACGCCGCCAGATTGAGATGGCAAAGGACAGGAATCGTCTGCAGAGTCTCATTAGGCAGATCAATCATCAGGCAGATTTACAGCTGGTATATACGGATGCGCTGCTTAGAGTACCGCAGGTTCAGACGTTGCTGCAGTATGCTCAGCAATTGGATGAGACACAGTATGGTATGCTTGTAAAGGAACTGGCGCAGATTACGAAGCTTCAAAAGCTGTCGTATGAGGAACCGGAAACAAATGCAGGAATAGACAATGACCATGGAGATTCCTCGGAGCTGCTGATGCAAGGCGATGCGTTTGAATCTGGCAGAGAGCCGCTGCATAAACTTCGTACAGAGGACAAGAAATTGATCGGGGAACTGCTGCAGATCGAAGACAGAGAATATGCCGAGAGACTGCTGCAGGAAGGAGATAGGGAGCTTATCGAGAAGTTTTTGCGGCTGGAAAATAAGGAATTTGCCGAAAAACTGCTGCGGATAAACGACAGGGAAGTTGTCGGGAAGCTGCTGCAGGATACTGACAGAGCGTCACAAACATCATATAGAGATCTATGGGAATGGGGAGAAGCGCTGTTGCTACACCCAGAGGATCAGAAGGTTGCCGCGTCGTTTTCTTTGGATTACAATTCTTCTGATTTTAATGCGTCTGATATCAGTGATGCACAGCAGACACAGGCGGTACACCAGAAGAATCATCTTCAGAGCCTGATTGGGCAGATCAATCGCCAGGCGGATGTGAAGCTTGTATACACAGATGAGCAGCTTCGTATGCCGCAGATTCAATCCTTATTGCAGTATGTCCGGCAATTGGATGTGAAGCAATATGGAGCGTTTGTAAAAGAACTGGCGCAGATTATGATGGTTCAAAAACTGTCACAAATCGAAATGAAGACAGAATTTTCATCGGATCAGATCATAGAGCCTGCGTGTCTGTCCTCGGAAGCGATTTCTTTAGAAAAGGAAAACGTGTCTTATGATACATTAGTACGATTTGCCGAAAATTATGAGAGCTCACGTCGGTTGGCACATTACAAGAACCTTAGAACGATAGAACAGAAACTTTTTCCGCAGACATATACGAACAGACAACAGGCAGAGGGAATCAGCAGTGTGGAAAACGCTGCACAACGAACAGCAGTATACAGCCTGATTCTGGATTCAACAGAACCGTATGAGCAGGGGTTCAATGAGACTGGTATCAGCGAAAGCACTTTTTTGCCCTATGAGGATACGGCAAGCGAATATGTGCAGATACACCCGTATGAAGGGAACTACCAAGAAAGCAGCTATCAGCCTCACGAATTGGAATACTCTGTGCAGAAGGCTTCTGTATCAGAAGAGGAGCAGCAGAGATCGCAACTGCGCATGCAGCAGGAAACTGCTCATCTTCGATCCGTGCAGGATGAGCTGGACAAAAAGCTGAAAGAAGTAGAGCATCAGCTGAAAAAAGTAGAGGGCAGCACAAAGGCGAAGGAAGATGTAAAAACTTTTGCGGAACAGGTAAAACGCCAGCTATATGAGGAATTGCATGTAGAGAAGCTGCGCCGGGGACTTATCTGATTCATATAAAAGGAGAGGGTTTTTTGGGACTGACAAAGGCAAAATTAGAGATTGAGAAGGAAGTCGGGTTCAGCGAGGTTGAAGTGTTGTTTAACCCATCAGAATATCAGCTGACAGACGGTGCAAATTATTCCGAAAAGAAAATACCAGGGTTAGACGGACCTGTCCTGCAGTATATTTCCGGGGAAGCCACAGAATTGTCACTGAGTCTTTTTCTGGATACATATGTGCCAAAAAAGCCTGCGGGTCTGCTGTCGTTTGGCAGCAGCGAAGATGCGTCCACAGATGTGTCGGCTATCACAAAACAGATTGCAGATGCGACTTCGATTGACGGAAGTCTGCACCGTCCTCCCAAGGTGACTTTTAAGTGGGGGTCCTTAAATTTTGTCGGGGTGGTGACTAAATTTAATCATACATATATCATGTTTACCGAGAGCGGGATGCCGGTTCGCGCCAAGGTCAACATGACCTTTAAATCGCTGATCTCACCGACGGATACGCGCAGAAAATCCCCCTTTGAATCTCCAGACCGCAGCAAATACCGTACAATTCGTCAGGGGATGGGGCTGTGGGATATCGCAAATATGGAGTATGGTGATCCCGATATGTGGAAGGTGATCGCCAGGGAGAATGGGATCCTGAATCCATTGGATGTCCGGCCGGGACAGGTGGTGAAACTGCCCGCGCTTTGATGACCCCGCAGGGGACTGACTTCACAGCGTACTTGATTGAGAAGGGAGAATAGAAGTGGCAATTGTTTCTATGGCAGGCTTGGCTGCTAAATATAACGATTTTTTGGTGCCCGCGATCAAAGTAAAAGCGGGGGGATTTGATCTGATCGGTGCCAGTGAATATGGCGTGGAGTCTGTGGAACTCACCCTTTCACAGTCGGCGGCAAGTGCAGCAGTCATTAAACTCACCAATGTGTATGATCTGGAAAATCGTAAATTTATCAGCGATATCTCTGATTTTATCCTGGGGGAGATGGTTGAGGTTGAGATGGGGTATGGTTCTTCGCTGACTTCGCTATTCTACGGCTATGTAGACGAGATTAACTACGAGCTTTCTGATAATCCCGCTGTCCGCGTCACAGCCGTTGATGTGCGCAGGATGATGATGGGAAGCAAGAAAAGCAATATTTCACACCAGGTAAAGAGCTATTCCGACGCATTTGATGAAGTGGTAAAAAAATATAAGCCTGCTTATAAGTCAAAGGACGTGGATGCGACAGACCAGCTCGAAGCCGATTGTATTATTCAAAATGGCAGTGATTATGATTTCATCAAGGAAGAGTTGTGCAGAAAGGGAAACCGGGATTTTTTTGTGCATGCGGGAAAGCTCTATTTTAAGGAAATAACGGCGGAACTGTTCTTAACCGTCGAGATGGAGTGGGCAAAAGATTTTATCTCTTTTCAGCGAAAGGCCACGTTCCAGGATGCGCTGATCCGGGTCATGGGACAGGACACTGACAAGAAGGAAGAGGTCGAGGCGGAGGTAACTGTGAAGTCCGATGACAAGCAGAAGACACTGGTGCAGAACGAGACGACACAGATGGATGCAGCTGTGGAGGATACCGGTGATGCAAAGCAGGTTGCAGAACACAAGGCTGATGAGATGAAAAAACAGGCAAGACAGGCGACGGGAGTGTGCATTGGCGTGCCTGAGATTCAGCCTGGCGGCCGTGTCAAGATTAAGAATGCGGATGGAAGGCTGCTCGACGGAACCTATGATATTATCGAAGTAAAACATTCTTTTAGCGGGGATGGCTACAAGACGACTTTTGAGGTGGGAGGCTGGAAGCGTTGAATTTATATGACGAATTGTTGTCAGCTTCAAAAGATGGCAAGACCTATCCTGAGATTACAGCGCCGGGACTTTTGAATGCTATTGTGAAGGAAATATGGGACAAAGAGCACATAGGCATGATCAAAGTGGAATATCTCATGGGTGAGAAGGACAAAAAAACTTCTGACTGGGTGAGGGTCATGACAAACTATGGCGGCAATGGTTTTGGCAATTACTGGCTGCCGGAGATTGGCACAGAGGTTCTTGTGGGGTTTATTCATGGGAATATGAACATGCCTGTGGTTATGGGGTGTCTCTGGAATGGAACGGATCAGCTGCCGGAGGGTGCTGCCAGTGAGAAGAACGAAACCAAGACGATCATAACCAAGGCTGGAAATAAGATCACCTTTTCCGAGGCAGAGGGGAAGGAGAAAATAACGGTGACGACTCCCAAGGAACTAACCATCCTGTTAGATGATGAGAACGAAGCGGTGTCTGTACAGGATCAGAACAAAGAGAACAGCATTCAGATGGACTGTAAAAACGGGGCGTTAAAGCTGACAGCTAAGAAGGAAATCTCCCTGACAATCGGGACAAAGGAAGTAATGAATGCCAGTTCGGACACTGTCAAACTCACCTGTGGAACGATACAGCTGGATGCAAAACAGACCTTAAAGTTAGCGGGTCAATCCACATCTGTCGAGGGCGCCAGTGTGAAGGTTAAGGCGGACGGTGAGTTGGGGTTGGAGGCATCTGGTATGGCACAGCTCAAAGGCAGCATGGTTAAGATTAATTAGAGGAAGGGACGATGACCATGGATCAGAGAAGCAGTGTAAAAGCATTTCTGGGAACCGGCTGGAAGTTTCCGGTTGAGATTGACGGAGCCACCGGGAGGATCAAAATGTCCTCCAATGAGGATAGTATTCGGGAGTCGATCCGTATCATCATAGGTACTAGGCGGGGGGAGCTGCCCATGCATCCGGAATTTGGATGCCGCATACAGGACTATGCCTTTGAGTCAGTCAATTATACGACGTTGTATTCCATGAAGACAGAGGTAGAACATGCTCTGATTCGTTGGGAACCGCGTATCACGGATATCAGGGCAGAGGTCAGTGATGAGCAGATTGATCAGGGACTGTTGTCGATCCAGATAAGTTATGTAGTCCGTGCAACAAACAATCAATATAATCTGGTGTATCCTTTTTATGTCAATGAGGGCGAGGTATAGGCGTTTATGAATATTCCGCAGATGGAGAAAATGTCGAGAGAAGATATCATAGACTATATGAGGAAGTGCGCAAAGCAGTATGTTCCGGAGTGGCGATACGACAAAAAACAGCCGGATGCCGGCACTGCGCTGGTCTCTATATTTGCCGATATGATGTACGACAATATTAAAAAATTTAATATGTCCGTGGCAGGAGATCTCTTTTCTTTCTTTGACGGAATCAACGCGAAGCTCCTTCCGGCGAGCCCGGCAGAAGGCTTTGTGGTGTTTGGACTGCCGGAGGGATTTGTCAGTGAGGCGGAAGTCCCGTCCGGGACCAGACTGCTCGCGGATGGAGACAAAGAGCAGCTTGTGTTTGAGACGCAGGAAGAAGTTCTGGTATGTCCATTGGATATACACAAGATCTTTCTTGCCGCGCCGAGAGAGGATGCCATCTATGAACTGTTTGATCCCCAAAAGGATGGCAATCCTTCCTTCTTTTTGTTTCAGGATCGGGCAGAGAATCTGCAGCGCCACTTATTGGTGTTCTGCTTTGGGCAGGAACTAAAGATTGCAAGCCATGCAGATGCTCGGCTGTCCTTTGTCATGGAGGGCATTGCCGGGGGCGGGGCGGATCCTGATCTGGCTGAGGCGCTTTGTGATTCTTCCCGTGTTCGTTTTTATTACGGTGCAGGAGAAGAATTTCGGGATATTACAGACTGCACGTATCGGGAAGGTGCACTTTATTTTCAGATTCCAGGCGGCGAACAGGGAATTGCCCCTATGGAGAACTATGCATCGGAGGAGTTTGAGTCTCGTTACGTGATTGCTATGGAGATTCTTGACGGAAGATTTTTTTCGGAAGTGTATTTGAAAAAATTACTGTTGGGTACGGAATGTCTGCAACAGCAGCCAGAGTTTGTCAATGTGAACGGTACGGATCAGGAAATAGAGGAATTTCTGGCGTTTGGAGAAAATCCTTCTCTGTATGACGAATGCTTTATCGGAAGCGGTGAGATTTTCGGTAAGGCGGGGGCACATATTTGTCTGGAATTTGATTTGGATTTCGTGAAAATTCCACTAGAGGAGATTGTGTCCGGGGTAAAGATTGCCTGGAAACGAATTATGCGCAAACAGGAGTTTGCCCCTGAGGAAGAGTATGATATTACCATCAGGGAGGTCATATGGGAATACTACAACGGATATGGGTGGAAACGACTTGCAGTCTCTGGGCAGTATAAGGATATCTTTGCTGTGGAGGACGGACTGCGGGGGGTACGGCGGAAAATGCAGTTTACCTGTCCCTTAGATATCCAGCCCGCGCTAGTCAACTCCGCAGAAAATTATGGTATCCGGGCAAGGATTATCCGCATGAATAATGCTTATAAGACAAAGGGTGCCTATATTGCTCCTGTGATTGGGAATTTTTCTATAAATTATAGTTATATGACAGATCCTCTTACGCCGCGCATGATTGTCCAGCAAAGCAATATGGAACGAACAGCGTATCGGTCAGAGGAGATGCGGCGTAGCGGTTTTGGTTTTCCATTGTGCAGGGCAAGACAGGAGGAGACTAGGACATGTTATCTTGGATTGCGTCATCCGCCGGTGGGAGGACCATTGAAATTCCTGTTTGTCATGCACGATATGGTGAAGGACAGCCTGGCTGTAAAGTGGGAGTATCTGTCGGCGGAAGGATGGAAGGAAATGCATCCCGCGGATGGGACGGAGGGTTTTTCCCATACAGGTCTGATTTCCTGGTACGGCCGCAGAGACAGCGCGCACAAACGAATGTTTGAACAGGATTTATACTGGATCCGTTTTCGTGAGGAAAACGGAAAACAGAATGACAGTGATCAGGACAGCTGCCCTAAAATTGAGGGAATTTACCCCAATGCTGCCAGTATCCTGGGTGTTGAGACCGTGGAAGAGATTTACGGAATAGAGCCTCGTGCAGAGGAAAAGGAGCTGCAGCTTTCGTATGCTGATATCTCCAGCATAGAGGTGTATGTACTGAAAAAAAGTGATCATTATACCGGCTTCGATAACAGATGGGAACTGTGGACAGAGGCGGAGGAGTTGACAGAAGGCAGCGGAGACAGAAAAGAATACGTTGTGGATAGACGCAGCGGCAAACTGATGTTTCCAAAGTATATGAATGTCAGCGGAAGAAATGACCAGGATGAGATTGAGATCCGCGTAAAATACAGTTACAGCCGGGGAGATCAGGGCAATCTGTCGGTCGGCAAAGTCAGTCGGTTGGATCGGACAGTTGGATTTGTCAACAGTGTGTTTAATCCTATGTCGACAGTGTGCGGCCTTGCCGAGGAGACAGTGATGGAGGCTGTGGAGAGAAATGCGAATCTGCTGCGCCACAACAGGCGCTGTATCTCAGCGGAGGACTATGAGGACATGGCAAGAGAAGCAGCCAGAGACATCAGCAAGGTTCGCTGCTTTGCCGGGTATGATGAACTGGGAAGACCCCAGCCGGGAGCTGTGACGCTGGTTGTGCTTCCGCGGGATTACGGAGAGAGCTTTTACAGCTTTGAGCGTACCAGGAAGAAGATTTACAGTGATCTGACCGCGCACATGGATGAGAATATTGTAAACCGCGGACAATTTCATATCGTGATGCCGGAGTTGATACGGTTGGATGTGAAAGTCGTCTTGGAGCTTTTGCAGAAGAAAGAGATTTTTGACACACTCAAAAGGGTTCGCGAGGAATTGGAACGTTTCTTGGACCCAATGCACGGCAATTTTTATGGGGACGGATGGGAAATCGGTACACTCCCGGACAAAAATCAGATCACCCATGCACTCAAAAAGGTGGAAGGGGTAAAATATATCAGTCAGCTTTCCTTGCGGAAATACAGAAGTGGACGCTTTGAGGAATACGAAGTGAATGAGGAACGGCTGCTGCCATTTTACAGACTGCCCAGAAGCGGCTATCATGAGGTGATTGCAGAGCCCTGATAACTGTTACGGATGAGAAGGAGCACAGGTTATTTATGTTTTACAATTTGAATCTGGACGATAAATCTTATCAGGAAATTGAAGCAGATGCGGTATTTCAAATACCTGGGATTTGTTCGGACTGGACCAATCACAACCAGTCTGATCCAGGAATTATGCTGCTTGGGCTTCTCTCATGGCTGAAGGAGATCCAGCAGTATCATATCAGTCAGCTCTGCGGATGGAAGCGGCAGAAATACCTGAAATTATTTGGCTTTTCCATGAACCATGCAAGACCGGCACAAGGCTCTATCAGTGTGGAGCTTCCAGCGGGGCTGCCTGATCTGCAGGTTTCTTTGATGAAGGGAACTCGTTTTTTTGCCGGAGATATGGTATTTGAGACGCTTTCGAAGGAATGGCCTTATTCTATACGGCTGATGGGAGCGTATATTCTGTGTGGGGATTTGCTGGACAAATATGTGAATATCGGAAATGATCTGGACAAACAGATGCGTCTGTATCCTTTTGGGGAATCTCCAAAAGAAGGAAACTGCTGTTATTTTATTATGGACAAGGAATTTTCCACCAGGAGGCAGACCGTTATCACTTTTGATATCCGCACGGATTATGAGGTGAGTCGCAATCCCATTGCGAAGGGATTCATTCCGCTTGCCAGACTGAAGTGGGAGTATCAGTCTGCCGGGGGATGGGAAGAACTCCCAGTGGCATTTGATACGACGTATGCTTTTTTGCAGAGCGGAAAAATCGGGTTTGACTTGCCTGGTAAAATGGTGGAGGATGATACATACAGCGCCTTTCAGATTCGCGTTACCCTGATAGAAAATGATTATGATGTGGCGCCGTTGATACAGAATATTTATTTTAATGAAATAGAGGTAAGACAGCAGTATTCCTGCTGTGATTATGAGGATCATGAGATTGAGGTTTTCGATACTGCGCTGCTGCTTTGCGTCAGAAGCAGTATGTATCTGGCAAAAAGCGGTCAGACACAGCTCTATCTGGAGAAGGACGGGGGCTGGGTTTTCGTCCCTGTCAGGCGCAGGGAAGAGACAGCGGACGGGGACTGTCTGCTGTATTTTGCGAAACCGGACTGGGCGGAGAAGAAGCTTACATGTCGGCTGGCTGCATATGAGGATGGCTTCTGGGAGAAGCGGGAGCTTGGTGTGGGAGACGGTTCTGCCAATCAGGAATACGCCTTGACCATGGATAATATTTTATATGATGAATTTGAAATAATGGTTTATGACAGACAGGATGGAAAATATTATTCCTATCAAAGGGTGGAGGATTTTGACAACTGCACACCCGAAGATGCAGTCTATGTCTTGGAACCGGCGGAAAAACGGCTGTTGTTTGGAAACTGTGAAAATGGGATGGCACCAGATGGCAGTATATGTATACTGCGCCTCAAGGTGAGCCAGGGAAGGCTTGGCAATATCAAGGCGGGAAAAATTCATGTATGTGATGCATTCCCTGAATTGTTAGTGAAGCAGTACGGGATGACTGGCGGCGGTCAGGATAACGAGACAGTGGAGGAGTGCTATGAGCGCCTGCGTCAGGAATTAAAGAAGATCAGGCGCGGGGTCACGTCCTCCGATTATGAAAAGCTGGTGCGGCAGACGCCGGGGCTGTTGATTCTAGACAGCAAGGTCGTCACGCTGGGAGTCGGGACAAGTGTCCTGCCGTCAGGAGGAGAATCCACACCGGAGAATGAAGTTTGTATTGTGGTGCGTCCTTTAAGTTACAAGGAGCGGGATGACCGTCTCAATGAGAAGTATCGGCAGAATCTAGAGCAGATGTTACGCAGCAGGAAGCTCATTGGAACCACGATCAAAATCTTAAGTCCTGAATATGTAGGAATTTCTATTTTTGCGGAAATTGTGATCAGACCGCAGTTTACAGATGCGGAGATAATGATTGAGGAAGCGGTGCGCGCATATCTGGATGAGAAGTCGTGGGAGATCGGCAGACCGGTCTCTAGCAGCGAGATTTATGGGATCATCGATATGCTGCCCTGTGTGCATCAGGCAAGATCCCTGTCTGTGGAAGCCAGAGGCCGTGGATTTCGGCATCTGGTCAATGGAGATGTACAGCTTCCTCCGAATGGGCTGCCGTACCTGAATGAGCTGGATTTCAGGATTTTTACGGCAGGCGGGGATGCAATATTCTGATTTGGGAACGGCATACCATAGATGGAGGGGCGATTGTGTGGAGCAGTTAAAATATTTCGTATTTAACAAGAAAAGAGACTATGAATCCGGATACCGGCAGGAGATAAGGATTACAGAGCGGGGACTTGCCCTTGAAGAGGACGTTTCGGAACGCGGTGTCCTGAATGGTATCTTTATCTCGCGTTTGTTAGACAGCGGGGTGGAAGGGAATCAATGGCACCGGGCTGTGATTCAGAGCAGGGCTTACGGGGATGATTCGGTTCGGTTTTACTTTTACTGCAGTGATGAGGATCATGTGATGACTGACGGTCAGCGCTGCCCGTGGGAGGAATTGATCAGAAGCCAGGAGATCTCTTTGGAGAAAAAACATCAGATCATGGAACAGTGTCTGGTTCATATTGTGCAGAATCCTCAGGATATCATGCTGTATCATGCCAGAGGAAGGTATTTGTGGCTGGAGATCCAATTGTTCTGTCAGACAGGTTATTTTCCGGAGATTCAGCATATGAAGATTTATGCCGGAAACCGCAGCTTCTTATCCTATCTGCCTTCGATCTATCAGACTGGCGGCAGAGAGGATTTCCTGGGAAGATTTCTGGGGATGTTCGAAGCAGTTTATCAAGATTTGGAGGAGCGGATTGCGGATTCTACAAAACAGCTTGACCCGATGACTGCGGAGCCCGAATTTCTAAGCTGGTTAGCCAAATGGGTGGGAATCTCCAATGCACACCTGTGGCAGGAAGATCGGCTTAGGATTTTATTAGAAGGGATTGTCCGGAAAAATCTGATTCGAGGTACCAGAGAATATACGGAGCACATGATCAGCACTTTTACAGGGGAGCGCCCGTTTATTCTAGAGTACGGAGATATTGAGGAATACCGCGGAGATCCAGGGGCATATAAGAGTCTGACACATTCTTATGCACATGGTCCATATGAGGTCAATGTACTCGTACGGGAACAGACAGTGCCCTCCCTGCGAGAGCAGCATGCTTTGAAGAAAATGATTGAGGATATGAAGCCTGCCCATATTAGAATGCATTTGATGATTCTGCGGCCGGGAATCTATCTGGGACAAAATGTGTATGTAGGAGTGAACAGTACATTAGTAACATATGAACACGCGAATTTGAACGGTGTAGCAGCAATTCCGTCTGTGGTAGCAATGACATCTGCCAGGAAAGACGCCGGAGTAGAGGAGGAATCGAGATGAAGAATTTGAAAAGCTTTCCATTTGAGAGGAATCGGTATTTTTATGGGAAGCTGCTGTCTGTAGAAGATTTTGAAACAGAGCAGAAATATTTTAATGACAAGCGCAGAACCATTAATCGTTTTCTTTTCGGATCCGGTATTGTCTGCGGGTTGAATGTTGTGGAAGTGGATGATGAGAGCATCTCTGTAGAGCGCGGGCTTGCACTGGATTTTGCCGGTCGGGAGATAGTGCTTGACGAGCCGGCAGTACGCAAGATCACGGAGATTGAGGGCTACGGGAACGGACAGGAGGAGGGGTATTATTACCTCTGTCTGGAATACCAGGAGGAAGCCACGGAACTGATGCACAACGTTACAGGTGCAGCAGGACGAAACAGCAGTGAATTTAATAAATACAAGGAAGGGTATCGTCTGTTCGTGACACAGGAGGAGCCAGAGCGGGAGATCTATTCTCCGGCACGTCTGTACGAGGAGAGAAGGACGGTATATCAAGGGCAGGATCTCCAGATTATCCAGGTGCTGCCGAAGTTTTTGGAGATGGGAAAAGATACTGTTCTGAGAGTTGAGATTGCTTATGCGGGACAGCAGAAGTTTTCTTTTGAGTATGAGCTTGAGCTGGTTTTTCTCACGAGCGGGGAGAGCAACAAGGTTCACGTCGTGTTTCAGGAAAACGAACCTGGAAAAGGAGGAAAGTACCAGTTGGAAATTCCTCTAAAGACAGCCTGTGTCTCGGATGTGCAGGCGCAGGTTTCTATGGTCAGAGACAGCTTCCGGCTTCAGATCGGGAATCGGATTTACATGGATGCGAAAAATTGTACGAATCAGGCATCTATCAATAATCTGGATGAATATGAGGCGCTGCAAGTGCAGTATTACAGGACAGCCATGGATTATATTGTGGGAAATACTTTTCATCAGGGAATCTATCTCGCAAAGATTTATGTGGTGCGTGCGGGGAATATCTGCTTAATTGAAAGAATTGAGCAGCTGCCTTTTGATCAGAGGATCATGCATACAGAGATTTCTGCGGCAGTTCTGCAAAAGCTTGTGGAGGATGTCAGAAAGTTAAAGGAAGCAAAGCTGCAGGAGAAGGAAGACCAAAAGGAAAAGAAAGAGGAAAAACCGCTCAGGGCGGCTTATGGAGAAGTTTTGTTTGATGTTGGCCATATGCGTCCGGGGGAGGTGCTCTATTCTGATGAGATTGTTCATGGACTGGGATTTGGACCTGTTGTCATTGAACTTGGCTATGAGATCGACCACGGATTTGACAGTGACGCCCGGATCCTGTTTGGTGACGCTTCCATGTTCCAGGGTCAGGATGGCTTTGCCGCATCGTTAGGAGCGCGTCTGATGCCGGCGGAGGGAAGATTTGAGATTGGATTAAAGATCGTGAAGAACGATGGAGCAAGACAGGTGCGGGTTCATTGGACTGCCCTGCGCAATGAGGTGCGCAGGCCAGAACCTGTGAAGAAGAAACGGATTTTCATACAGCCTGATAATCCAAATGTCTTTGTAGGTGATAGCCTGGTCTTTACAGCAACCCTCGAAGGCTTTACGGATGATCGGCTGAAATGGAGTGTGAAGGACCGCGATGGCGGAGTGATCGACAAAACCGGGAAGTACACGGCACCGGAGACGGAGGGCATTTATCAGATCGCGGTATCTAGTGTGGCGTATCCGGAGGTACAGGCTTCCACTTTTGTGATTGTGCGTGAGAGAGAGTGAGACGGATATGGTAATTAAGTTTCAAAACAGGCAGTATGAACTGATTTCAAAGATCAAGACCACAGGCTCCGGAGCGATCCAACTCTATACCGCTTCGGATGCCGGGGTGGAGGGCGTGAAATATACAATTGCCTGCGTCAGTGACCTAGAGCTGGCAAGAAAGCTGGTGCCGATAACGACCAAGGCAAACACGAATTTTTCCTTTAAGGATCTGCACGCAAGTTTTAATGCGGACGGCAGATATTATGTGGTGTTTCACTATGCCAGCGGAAGGACGCTGCAGCAGGTGCTTGAGCGGGGAAACTGTAATTTGCAGGAGCGTTTGCTGTTGATGAAGAATATTTTTGCACAAATCTTTTTGTTAAATATGCCGGAATGCTTTCTTTACGAAGTACTGCGAAAGGATAATATTGTAGTCGGGGAGGACCTCAGCGCTCAGTTTAACTATTTCTTTACCGAGGTGGATTATTACTGGAAGGTGGAGGAGAAAGATTGTATTGGCAGGGTCAGCGGACTTGTGCAGGAGTTGTTTGCGAAGGAACTGGAACAAAAAAGCTCGCGGGAACTGACAAAGTTTGCACGGGATATGGCGGAAGGACGTTTTAACTATCTGTGGGACTGCTATGTGGCGTATGACAATATCTATGAGGTGGTGCTGACAAAAAGTGAGCGGCAGGAGTTACAGCCAAGGAGGATCTGGTGGCGCGCATGGGAAAAGCTCAAACAGATCTTTCCAAAGATTCGTGCGGTGCTTGCGGCGGCTCTGATTATCTCAGCGGCGCTCTATTTATTGCTGAATTTGCCCAATCCGGTGATGTCGGACAACGGGGTTACATTTGGGCAGATCGGGACACTGGATATGCAGGAGCGGTAAAATATAACGTATCAACAAATGCGTTCAAACGCTTTGACAGGAGGGATGGAGTATGCGGGGCGGACTGATCGGACGTACAGCGAGAAAGCTGTCGCATATTTTAACGGCACCGGTTCAGGTGGCAATTCGCAAAGTGAAGAGGATGGTCAGCCCGGAATCTTTTTCATCAAAGGTCTTGAGCGATGTCCGCAAGGGGATCAGTCAGAAAAAAGGAAAGAAAGAACGGACCATTCAAGACTATTTTTCTATTGGGCGCTATTATGTGCTTAAGAGAATGGTCTATGTTGTGATGTCTGCAGTGTTAATTTTCCCGGTTCTGTATATCAAGCTGCTGCATCCTGTTCTGGTGTCGTGGTTTTTTACAAAGACAATCGTGATCAATTCCCCGGAGATGATCGGTTATTCCGGCAAGGTGGAGCTCTTGTCAGAGTATGACGGTACACTGATTTTCAAGGGAGAGATGGATGACGGGAGAATCAATGGGAAAGGACAGCTCTACACGTACGAGGGGGCATTGCTCTACGATGGAAACTTTGAGATGGAAGCCTACTCAGGCGAGGGGGAGTTGTATTATAAAAATTCTGAGCAGCTTTGTTATAAAGGAACCTTTCTGTTAAATCAATATGACGGGCAGGGGTGTCTTTATGCCCAAGAGGGAAGCCTGGTATATCAGGGCGGGTTTAAAAATGGCCTGTATGAAGGAAATGGCACATTATATTTTGCAGACGGAACAGAGGAGTATGTGGGTACATTTGCCAGCGGAGTGCCGGAGGGAAAAGGAACCCTCTATGACGAGGGCGGGAATGTGATTGCAAAGGGACTTTTCGAGAATGGGGTGCCGGTACTGCAAGAGGTTGTTCTCTATGACGAGAAGGGAAATATACTCTATGAGGGAACGATTAATGCAGAGGGTACATATGAAGGAGAGGGAACGCTCTATGAAGAGGGTGAGCCAATCTATGAAGGAAGCTTTGCGGAAGGAAAAAAGGAAGGAGCCGGCATAGAGTTTGGCACAGGAAACAGCGTGATCTATGAAGGAAATTTTGCGGATGGAAAGAGAGAGGGAGAAGGAAAGCTTTATATAGACAATAACACCTTAGTATATGAAGGTACTTTTTCCGGCGGTGAAAAAGAAGGTGCAGGAACAGAATATGACTCGGAAGGCAATCTGCTTTATGAAGGGGAATTTGTCAAGGGTGCATATGAAGGCAAGGGTAAGTTGTACGAAGAAGGAGTACTGCTGTACGAGGGCGAATTTGTTGAAAATGCCTACGAGGGGGCGGGAAAACTCTATCACGATGAAATCCTCATATATGATGGATCTTTTGTAAAAGGTCAGAAGGAAGGTTCTGGAAAAGCCTTTGACGAGGAGGGGATTCTCGTTTATGAGGGAAATTTTCAGGCGGATAATTATAATGGGGCAGGAAAATTGTACGATGCCGAAAAGGAGATTCCTGTTTATGAAGGCGAGTTCGCAGAAGGGCTGTACCAGGGAGCTGGAAAGCTGATTGATGCCGGGACGGAAATAATGCTATATGACGGGAACTTTTATAAAGGTCTGTATGACGGGCAGGGAAAAATGTACTATCTCACAACAGGAAATTTGATGTACGACGGCGGATTTATGAAGGGATCCTTTTATGGCACCGGCAGTCTTTGGGATGAAAAAGGAAATCTGATCTACAAAGGGGATTTTGTCAATGGGATCTATCATGGAGAGGGCGTACTTTACGAAGCATCCACTGGCAGAATTCTTGCGGAAGGGCAGTTTAAGAACAGTGTGCCAGTTCCGGCAGAAGAGGTTTCGAATTCTACGGAACAAACTGTTCTAGAACCTGCAGCAGGGGAGATTCCAAGTTCTGGAGAGGAAGCGGTTACAGGACCGGTTGAGTATTACATAGCGCCTGCCGAGGATGCGGAAATTCCGGAGACACAGACAGAGTAGACGGAAGTATCTAAGTCGGAACAAAGTTTGATATTGCAAGGAGAAGGATGGTTATGTCAGATTATACCAAAATTGCAGACACAGGAAACGGTGTGATTGCATTACTAAAGGATGCCCTGATTCCGGAGCTTTTGAACAGTCCGGATCAAATCGGGCTCTGTTCACCGGAGGATCATGGAGACTTTGCAGTCGGTGTGTGGCTGTATGATGTGAGCGAAGATACTTCCATACAGGCTCATGAGATGACGAACATTGGGAGAAATACCCAGCGCTATCCCTCCACGTATCTGACCCTGCACTATATGATCACGCTTTATCTGCAGAGCGATCTGAAATATCGGGCTCCCCAGGAGCATCATATTTTGGGCAGAATTATTCAGACATTCCGGGATCATGCAGCCATGGATCCGGATCGTTTTACGCCGTTGGAGGGAGCGACAGGAACCAATATCCGTATTCAAATGAAGGATTTGGAGCTAGAGGAAAAACTGCGGCTGTGGACAGTGCCGAATATGGCATATCGGACATCGCTGTTTTATACAGCGGGACCTGTGGAAATTCAGTCTACCAGAAGAAAGACTGTGACGAGAGTGCGGGAGATCGATTACCGCATTGCAGAGAAGGAGGGATAACTATGCTGCAGGGGACAGGGATCCATCGTAAGATACAGTTATCCAAGGCAGTCCTTCTGCGGGATGCGCTGACTGGTGAGCCGGTATCATCAGGCATTTGGATTCGTTCTCTCTCCGGCGGGAAAGTCGAAAAAAGAAATGGCGGGTACGTTCTGTTTATCAACACAACTGATACAGAGATTGAGTTCGAGGTGGAATCACCGATATATCAGTCTAGGAAAATATGTGTGAAATCCGATCAGGGAGCGGAGTTGGAGGATGTTCTCATGTACCCGTCGCCAGCCTATCCCCGGCGGATGGGTTACACTGCGGTCAAGGGCAGAGCGATACCGGGAAGTATCCTGCGATTTCATACAGAGGATGACAAGAGCGTCTGCCGTCTGTTTGACGGCTACAAGAAAGGGGAAGAACAGATCTCTTTTTACATGAAAAACAAGACTGCAGGTGCGCTTTGGTATATTCGTAAGAAAAAGGAGACATCAGGCACTTATTTTACCTTGAAAAACAGTGAAGAAGACACTGAGCTTTACCGCTTGCGGGAGCCATTGAAGCAGGATTTCCAGATTAAAGATACTGTGATCTATCCGGCGCATGAGACAATCGCAGATGAAAATGGGGAATTTTATGTACTGTTTCGGGAACTTCCGCAGGAAAAGTGCCTGATGTACTATGCTTATGGAAAAGCAGGAGAAGAGAAGCAGGGATCTATTGAGATTGTCCAGTCAAAGGAAAACGAACTGTCAACGATTTGTATTTGGGAGGAGGACTGAACCTATGGGATTATGTGTGACAGGAGGCGCTGTAATGTCTTGTTCTTTTGGGATGGCGCCATCCACGCTGAATGTTCTGCCGACAGCGCAGGTGGTGTCGGCTATGCCGCTTGCATCGATTGCAGACACGGTACCGTTCGTAAATATTCCGCCCTTTGGAATGTGCCAGAGTATGGCAAATCCCGTGGTGGCTGCAGCAACAGCGGCGGCGATGGGGGCACTGACACCGATGCCCTGCACTCCTGTTCCGGCGGGACCATGGGCGCCGGGAGTTCCCCAAGTACTAGTTGGAGGGAAACCGGCAGTAAATAATCAATGTAAACTGACGTGCGCCTACGGAGGAATGATACAGTTTACCAATCCGGGCTGTCAGACGGTGCAGCTATAAAAGGCGAAACAGATTACAGCAATCAATAGAATGGATTCCGGGGAAAAAGATATGAATAAAAAGTATATGTATGGCATTATTTGCATCGTGGCGGCGGCTGTTATAGCGATCGTGGCAATTACCTTGTATGGGAGAACCATTCGGTTAAATTATATAGAACAGATACATTTTCAGGACGGATATCTGTATTATGTGGATCGGAGCAGCAATGAAGAGTTAAAGATTATTCGTTCTGACCCTGAAGGGAAAAACGGTGATGTGATTTTCTGCGACAAGCATGATAAGGGCAAATACCGGATCATTGATCAGATCTTTTTCGACGACGAGAACCATGTGTATGCGCTGATCGAGGAGATTAATGTGGAAGTACAAAACGGACTCAGCTACAAGGTTTATCGATGTGATTTTGCGCGCGGGAAACTGATAGCAACCGGATATGATCTGACGAAGGATATCAGTGAGTATAACCAGTTGCTAATACAGCGGATCTGGAACGATTGCCTGTACTATGTAGGCATTCCCAATTCGGAGAATAATTCGGCAAATGCCAGACTGTTTTCGCTGGATCAGAGTGGGAACAGGGAAGTGATAGAGGAAGTGCTTGTTGAATATCCATACCTGAATGTTCAGTTCTTCTTGAGCAGGGAAAAGGTGCTTCTGTGGATGAATTACGCGGGAGAAGTGTATGCTAAGGAGATTGGAGCGGATACACCCGGCTCAGAAGAATTTGGCTCCAAAGCATATTTATGGATCAAGGGGATAAGCGACAGGCAAGGAGCATTCAAAAGTCTGGCAAACGATGGAACAGGCGCCTATGTCCTGGATTATAAGGAGGAATCTATTCGCTATATCAATATAGCTGAACAGACTTCCGAGATCCTCTTCTCACAGGAAGAACTCCAAAAAGACAATCCGAAGTTTACCTTTCAAAATCTGCAGAGTCTAGACTGCACCAGAGATGGTTTTTGTGCAGGCATAGAGAATGAGGTTGGACTGGTCTTTGTATGTTCCTATTACAAAGGATATCATCAGGACATTGACGAGATCATCATTACCATACCTGCGGTGCTGCATCGAATGCTGTGGAACTATCTATGGATCATTTTAGTGGCAGCGATTTTATGCGCATATTGGACGGCTCGTGTGAAATATCATTTTCAGACGATTCTGATTCGGCTCTGCCTGGTGTTTCTTCTGGGTCTTTTCGTGATGGACCGTTTCCTCGAATACTGGGTAGGCATCACTATGCGGGAACAGCTAGAGCGAAATCAGACAAATGCTTTGTCTGCACTGGGAAAGCTGCTGCAGGAGGATATCATACATAATATTGAGACAGATGCGAAGAAATTTCCTTCCGGGGACCGTGCCCTGATGTTGAGTCACCGCAGTATTAACGTCGGAGAAGGGCAGGGAGAGCTGTGTATGTATGACTACAGCATTTTGCATGCGGATGGAGGAAAACTGTATGTCAGTGAATCCATGTCAGAGTACAGCGGTGTTCCTGTGGAATGGGTGTATGCGGGGGAGGTCTTAGAGAAGATTTACCAGGCGTATGACTCGAATGAGATCGTCAACAAGACGGATGAGGATCGGAATGGGAAACGGGTGAATCAATATATTCCGCTTGTGCTCAATGACGGGACAAAATATGGAGTACTTGCTGTTTCAGTTGACGGAAATATACAGGATTATCAAGTGTGGTATTATCAGTGGCATCTGAAAAATGCATCTTCTATGCTGCTTTCGGCTTTGACAGTGGCTTTGATGGTGATTCTTTATATTTTCCTGCGGCCGTTAAAGACCCTGAAAGAGTGTGCCGGAAAACTGGCAGCAGGGGATCTGGGCGTCACTGTGGCAGTGCACGGGCATGATGAAGTGGCGGATATCTCTCAGGCATTTAATCAAATGTCTTTAAAGATTGCGCGGTATATACAGGATATCAGGGGAATTTCAGACGGCTACTATAAGTTTATTCCGGCAAAGATTCTTGATATGTTGGGTAAGGAGTCGGTTCAGGAGGTGAAGTTGGGAGATCAGATGACGGGGGAATTTACGATACTGTCCCTGCATGCCATCGATTATCCCAAACAGAGTGTTTCCATTACCGCAGAGCAGGTGTACAACAATATTAATAAAGTGCTGTCTCTTCTCGTGGAGCCGATTAACAACCATTCAGGCGTGGTGGAGCACTTTGAGGATACCGGGCTGACAGCGTTATTTACGGTCAGGAGCAGAGAAGCTTTGGATGCTGCGATTGATATGCAGAATTTGATGCGTCAGCTGATGCCGGAAACTGACATGTCGGCAACTGGCAGGACCATTGCCATCAGTTATGGGCAAGTGATGATCGGGGTTATCGGACACGAACAGCGCATGGAAGCCACTGCGATTTCTGCGCATTCAGATCTGGCAAAGACATTGCGGCTGAGAGGAGACCAGTACGGTGCACATATTTTGATCACGCATCTGGTATATGAGCAGATTCCCGATTTTGAGGATCATTATCATGCAAGGTATCTGGGAAATATTTATCTGACAGCAAATGATACCTATGAACGGGTATATGATGTCTATGACGGGGACACAGAAGACGAGTTTTATAATAAAGAGAGAACAAAACAATTGTTCGAAAGCGGCGTGGGATTGTTTGTTGCAAAGAGATTCTACGAGGCGAGACTTGTGTTTGTGGAAGTGTTGAAGCAGTACCGTAAGGATAAGGCGGCAAAAGAATACCTGTATCGGTGCGATCAATATTATAAGCAGATGACAGGTGAGGATGTTGAGACAGTGATCGAGAAGTTTTGATAAAAAGGATACAAGATTTTGAAATGCAAAATCTTGATATAGGAAGCTGTAGTGGAATCTAAGGAATGGGGTGAAAGCATGGACGAGGAAGTAAGACAGGTAAACCAGGGAGAACAGCAGATAGAGCCTGCTGCAGGACAGGAAATGCAGCCTGAGCCTGCTGCACAACAGGCAATGCAGCCGATACAAAATGAGGAGGAGAATCCGGCAGCGGAGGCCGGGGCTCCGCCAGTGCAGGCTGAAGTTCCGCCAGGGCAGGGAGAAGATCCAGAGGAGGAACAGGAAGAACAAGAGGCGCCGGAGGAGAACCAGCCAGAGCAGGGGGAGAATCAGCAAAATGCAGCCCGGAACGAGGAGCTGGCCGGGGATGACATCAATCAGGAACTTGCAGCTGTTGCGGCTGAGGCTGGCTTGCAGAATGCGGCGCCGGAGGAAGAAGGAGGCGATCCAGACCGTGCCTTTGATACGCTTGATGATCTAAAGAAGCTGGATGCAGAAAAGGGCAAAGCGGACGGGGGAGGTAATGACAACGATACCAACGAGCGGGCAATTAACGACCGGAAAGCTATCATGCAGCTTAGAAAAGGGAACTTGTACAAGGCGGTAATCTATGCGAAAATGCTGCAAGATGGTCAAAAGCCGGCAGCGGAGGCAAAGGCGCTGGATGCCAGGAGACCAGGAGCGTCCGGCAGCCGATTTGACCGCTTTTTGAATTCTTCTAAGTTAGACAAAGCGGGAAAGACGTTAAAGACGGCAAACGCCGCTTCCGGGCTCATGGCAAAGGCGGATGAGGGCTATAAAAAAACAAGGGCGAACGGTCTTATCGGAAAGGCGAACGATATCCTGATTCTGATTAATTCAATCCGCGGGATCATCAAAAAGCTTAGGACTTTTAAGCAAAATAGTACATCGCCGAGAAAAAAGGCATTCGCGGTCATCGGACTGGTGGCGGATTTTGGTATGGCGATTTCTAAAGGCGCTTCCCTTGCTCAGGGATTTGCCAACAGAAGAGGATGGGGACAGCTGGCAGGTCTTTTGGGACATATTTCATCGTTTGCCGGTATGGTAGGACAGGTTTCTGCCCTGACAAGCGTGTGCAATACATTGTCCGAGCTCGCAGCCAGACACAAGACAATTAAAACGGCGCAGAAGGCTGAAGAAGGAACGGTATCGGAAATATTGAAAAAATATCAGATGGACGGCGGCGAGGCGGCACAGGAAAATGCGCAACAGGGTAATGCGAAGAAGAGACGGCGTTTGTCCAAGACGAAAATTCCAAAAGAGAAAGTGATGAGTTTATTAGAGCGTCCGGATGTCGATGCGGAGGAGAAGGCTGTGCTTGCGACGTATCTGGCGCGAGAGAGAATGATCAGCAAGAGTAATCTGGCGCTGGCCAATGTTTCGACCGGGCTTATCACAGCCACCTTGGGGCTGGGTGCAACGTTCTCAAAGACTAAGGCAACATATGGTTCAGCTGATGAGCGGCCACAGGCAATAGCGCACGCTGCTCGTTTTGGGGCGATGACGAATGTCAGTATGCTTTTGTCTACTGTGGGTATGCATATTGCCAAAAAGCAGGTGAACAATACGGATGCAAAAGAAACGAACCTGATCAAGGAAGGTCTATGGGGAGCTGTGCATGATCTGACCGACGAAAAGTTTGGACTGCGGAAAATTGCAGCTACATTAGCGGTCACGAACCCCGACAAGGGACATATGCAGGAAGCGGAGTATGCGGCGAAGAGATATGAGACTGCGTCGAAACAGCTTGCCGGAGCAGGTGTAAACTTTGCCGGGTTGTTTGCGGCAAATGATATTGATACATTCAAAAATTCGCTGGTAACAGCACTGTAAACAACAATGGGGAACAAAATGATGAAAAATGTGTTTTCCAGTCAGGAGGAATACTTTCAGGAATTGCTGATTCTCTTGAAGCAGGAGATCAGCCTCTATACAAAATATGCGGTTCGGCTGAAGGAAGACGGAAAAGTCCGGCATATATACAATACAAAGATATTTAAGGATGAGCTTTCTAATATTATGGAAGATTCCTTTTTGCACATGAGCCGGGAAAATTACGAAAAAGAGCGCGGTGCGCTCTTTTCGATGTGGGAGGATTTTCACGGGAAGGCTTACCGTACGATTAAAAGTGGTGTGATGCTGCCTTTTGAATATATGCTCCGCAAATTAGAGTTGACATCGTTTGAACAGTATATGGCTTGTCTTGCCATGGCGCCGGAGCTCAATCGGGAATACGAACGAATGTACTGCTATCTGCAGGATGATCTGGCATGGCGGTCTCCTTCGCTGGATTTGTGTGTGAAAATGTATACGATGGATGAATTGGCTCAGAGTACACTGATTCATCAGACATATAGCCGCAGGGAACTGTTGTGCTGTGTATTTGACAGACAGGCTGCAGGGCAGGAGAGCGGGCTGGCATGGCGGCTGAGGCTTCACAGAGATCTGATCGATTTTACTTTTTTCTACGAATCAGATTTAGTAAAACGCAAGGCTGAGTATCAGCTGAGATTGTCTGACAACAGTAGGGAGATGGGACTGAGTATCAATCAGGATGCGGCGGATGCCATTGGACAGCGTTTAGAGGAGCGCATAGACATACGGGCACGATTATTTCTCCTGCGTGGGCCATATGGAAGTGGTAAGAAGCTGCAGATTCGACTTGCAGCAGAGACGAAAGGGTATAATATCCTGTTCTTTGATATCCGGGAGGTTTTGAACAAAAGGGAAGACCAGATCCTGGAAACAGTGAGCGATGCCGTGGTGCGCGCTGTGCTGGACAGGGCTTTTCTGGTATTTTGCCATTGGGAAGCCATCTGGTCAGGGGAACGGCAAAAACGCCAGGCTGCACAGGAGATCCTTCAAAGAGCTGCTATATTTTTCCAGGATATCTTTCTGACAGTGGAGGAAGAAGAGGGAGAAGATCTGATGGAAGGGCAGTATCCTGCAGGATATCAGATTGAAGAATTTCGGATGCGTCTCCCGTCTATTCAGGAGAGAAGCCTGCTCTGGAAGGAATTTCTGGCTGCGGAGGCCGGACAGGAGGATACTGCGCTGTACGACAGGCTTGCAGCCCAGTTTGATTTTACGCCGGGAGTGATCAAGGAAGCGGCAAAAGCTGCCTGCAGGAAAGCGAAAAACAAGGGAGAGCGGCAGATATCTGCCGTATTGTTATATCAGGCCTGCCAGCAAAAGATTTCGCACCGGTTAGGGGAGCGCGCAAGCCAAGTCAATGCGGCCTATTCGTGGGATGATCTGATATTAGAAGATGGTCCAAAGGAGCTGCTGCGGCAGGCATGCGGGCAGGTGGCTTACAGAGGTAAGGTCTATGAGCAGTGGGGATTTCAGGATAAGATTGCATATGGCAGAGGTGTCTCTCTACTGTTTGCAGGGCCTCCCGGCACCGGAAAGACTATGGCAGCACAGGTGCTCGCAAAGGAACTTAATCTGGAATTGTATAAAGTGGATCTGTCCGGGGTGTTGTCTAAATATATCGGGGAGACGCAGAAGAATCTCCGGGAGATCTTTGACGAAGTGAAAAAGAGCCGAAGCATCCTCTTTTTTGACGAGGCTGACGTGCTGTTTGGAAAGCGTGTGGATGTCTCGGATGCCAGGGATATCAGCGCGAATGCACAGACTGCATATCTTCTGCAGAAGATGGAAGAATATGATGGGATTACAATTCTTGCCACGAATTTAATGCAGAATTTTGATGATGCGTATAAACGAAGGATGAAATATATCATCCGATTTACATTTCCGCAGAAGGAACAGCGGGAGCTGTTATGGGAGAAGGTTTTCCCCAAACAGATGCCTTTGCAGAAGGACATAGATATCGCTTATCTTGCAGAAAATTTTGAACTTTCCGGTGCCTCGATTAAGAATATCGCATTGAACGCGGCATTTATTGCCGCTTCTAGGCAGGAGAATACAGGGATGGAACACATTATGACAGCACTGCAGCAGGAGTATGAGAAATCGGGGAAAATACTTGGAAAAGCGGAGTTAAAAGAGTATTATGGATACAAAATATAAAGAGGTCAACGCTGATTTTATGGTGTGTTTCAATGTTTGTCAGGAAGCAGTTTGTCAGATATATCATAGAGCGGCAGAATGGAGGAAAATATGAATAAGATAGAGCTGCGGGAAGGTTTAAAGAGGCTGGAGGCATACATGAAACAGTATGAGATGACCAGCATGTTTCTGGAGGAAGGGGAACAGACGCCGCTGGATTCACTGATCTTTGGGCTAAGGGTCAGCGATGAACTGAGTCTGGATGTATCCTGCAATTTCGTTGATGCGCCGGATTATGGAAGCATTTTGCAGTTTTATGGGCAGTTAGAGCTCGATGGAATGATGGCAGAAAGTCCTGGGACACTCACGGAATTGAATATATTGCAGATGATCAATCTGCTGAACAAAATGCTTCCGGTCGGACAGTTTTTGTACATGCAGGATGATAAAAGCCCAGTGCATTCTATAGGATTGCGCTATACCATGAGGACAGAGCTGGCAGGTGATGATGAGCTGGAAAAGTGTGGGGATGTTATTGAGATGCTGATGGATGATTATGAACTTCTGTGCGGTGTTCTGGTGCTGGCGCTGGAGGGTGAGACGGTGCAGGGCGCTTTGGATGCTGTTATGACATTGATGCAAGAAGGGTGATACAAGCGTGACCACCTTTCACGAATAATACAACCAAATTTAAACTTAAAAGGCGGCAATCCAGCCGCTTTTTAAATTGTTGCAAGTTTCGTAACTTAGGAACTGTTAAAGAATTAATCTTTGCATCCGACTTGTCTAAATCTTCTTATGCCGCGTTGTCGTCAATCGGCGTACCCCAGTACGCCTCATTCCTCCGCCTTGCATAAAAAGATTTATACTGCGTCATCTGCAAAGTTAATTCTTAACAGTTCCTTAGTATCGGAATATTGAAACATTCTGCATTCTATTATGTTGATCGAGGGCAAAAGGATTGTTATGAACACCCTTTTGTGATATAATACAAGTGCAGTAAAGTGAACATGCTTTGTCATAGAAGTAAATAATAATAGATAGATGGTGTATAATAATGTTTTTGATGCTGAAAAATACGAAAGTATTATATTTTAACCTGCCGGATTTTACGGTGGAAGTGTTTCGGGAAGATCTGTTACCCTATTTTCTCAGGGCAAATATCAAGAAAAGTTCCAATATGAAAGATATCATGTACAATGTGCAGACAGTGAAGAGCTATCTGAGCAGCAGGATGCTGTCACTGTCGAGGGATAACGCCAAGAAGATTTACGCCGCTTTTCAGATACCACAAGTGGACTCGATCGACAACAGAGTGAATATCTGCATCAAGTGTAAGGGGGTATCTATTCAGGACAGTTTTTGGGTTCAGGAAGAAAACGAACCAGACACATGGGAATCGATCAATATCCGGCAGAATAAATTAAAGGATATCATCGATTTGTCTTTGGGGGGGTTCAGCCCTACGATCACGACAAGCGCCATCTGCCCGGAGCTGACCACAAAAGGGTTGTTTCGAAAAGGCTGGGTGCGTATGGATGACATCCTCTATCTATTAAAATCAGATAAGACAACAGATTGCGTAAATACAAAGATGGAAGTACTTGCTTCGGAGATCCTTGAATGCTTCGAGAATAGGATTGACTGCGTCACATACGTCAGCGATATGAAGAACATGATGGATGGCGAGGGTCAGGTCTCCATATGTAAAAATTTTGTGGGTGAGGACTACTCTTTTGTGGAGGCATGGGAAGTCATAGATTATTGCAGACGTCTTGGCATAAACTACAGGGAACATTGCATGGAGCAGTGGGGGGCAGAGTTTGCCGGTATCCCGGTGCTGGATTATATTATTGTGAATACGGACCGGCACACACAGAATTATGGATTTATGATGAACAATGATACAGGTAAGATCGAGCGCCTTGCACCTTTGTTTGATTTCAACTGTGCCCTTGTGGCGGACTATTTTGCGCACGACGCGAGGGACACGCTGAGTCAGATGTTCAATACTGCAGAAACGCTGAGGGAACTGGCGTATCAGTATAAAGAATACACCAACGTTGTTTTCAATGAAGAAAAGTTTATGAAAGTGGTTGAGAGAAACGAACAATACAAATTTATTTTTGAAAAGGTATATGAACGGATACAGGAATTGGGGCTTGCATGAGATCAGTGCTCTGTGATATACTTTGGAAAGAGTTGTGCCGGATTATATTGATAAATATTTAACATAGAATAAGAGGAGAAAATAAAATGGATTTATTGTACAGAAGCACAAGAAGCAAGGACGGGGCAGTTAAGGCGTCTCAGGCAATTTTGAAGGGGCTTGCGGACGATGGCGGGCTATTTGTGCCGGAGGCGGTTCCACGGCTGGATAAGAGCCTTGAGGAATTATCGGCGATGACATATCAGGAGACTGCATATGAGGTGATGAAGCTGTTTTTCACAGATTTCACGGAGGCAGAGCTCAAGGACTGTATCAACAGGGCGTATGACGAAAAGTTTGATACGGAGGTGATCGCGCCGCTTGTGGAGGCGGATGGAACCTATTATCTGGAACTATTCCACGGTGCGACGATCGCGTTCAAGGACATGGCGCTCTCCATTCTGCCGCATCTGTTGACCACGTCGGCAAAGAAAAATGATGTGCAGAATGAGATCGTGATCCTCACGGCGACAAGCGGTGATACCGGAAAGGCGGCACTCGCAGGTTTCGCAGATGTGAAAGGGACACGCATTATTGTATTTTACCCCAAAAACGGCGTCAGTCCGATTCAGGAAAAACAGATGGTCACACAGAAGGGGGAAAATACTTTTGTGGTGGGTATCACAGGCAATTTTGACGACGCGCAGACCGGTGTGAAGCAGCTGTTTGGAGATAGAGAGCTCGCAGACATCATGGACAAAGCGGGGTTCCAGTTCTCCTCTGCAAACTCTATTAATATAGGAAGACTTGTCCCGCAGATCGTCTATTATGTATATGCCTATGCACAACTTTTAAAGGAAAGCAAAGTTGAGAGGGACGAGAAGATCAATGTAGTTGTTCCCACGGGCAATTTTGGTAATATTCTTGCGGCGTATTTTGCCAAGAACATGGGCGTTCCCATCGCGAAGCTGATCTGTGCTTCCAACGAAAATAAAGTGCTCTATGATTTCTTTGAGACAGGTATCTATGATAGGAATAGGGATTTTGTGCTTACCAGTTCCCCTTCCATGGATATACTGATCTCCAGCAATCTCGAACGGCTGATCTATCTGACGGCGGGTGCGGATGCGGATAAAAATGCAGCATTCATGAGCGAACTGTCCACTGCGGGCAAATATGAGATCACTGCAGATATGCGGGCACAGATGAAAGATTTTTACGGGAATTATGCATCCGAGCAGGAAACTGCGGAAATGATCAGGACACTCTATGAGAAGACCGGATATGTGATCGACACGCATACGGCTGTTGCCGCTGCGGTGTGCAGAAAATATAGGAAGGAGACCGATGACAACACGAAGGTGGTGCTGGCATCGACAGCAAGTCCGTTCAAATTTACCAGGAGTGTGATGGATGCCATTGATGAAAAGTATGATACAATGGGAGACTTTGAGCTTGTTGACGAGCTCTCAAAACTTGCAAATGTCAAAGTTCCTGGAGCGATCGAGGAAATCCGCACAGCGCCGGTTCTGCATGATACGGTTTGCGGCAAGGAAGAGATGAAGTCGGTAGTCATGAAATTTCTTGGTATTTAAGATACTTTGTCACGTCATTTTTTTCAGTTTCTAAATGATTTTGATAACAGCAGAAACTCTTGGTTTCGATTCGCGTATGATATGCGAGGAAGACGAGAGTTTCTGTGCTCAATAAAATTTTGTTTCATTTATTATAAAGTTGGATGAAAGAAGGAGTACAGATGGGGTTTGGATTGATACTGGATCTGCTCATTATGGCATGTGGTGCCATTATGGTTTATAGAGCAGTCCGGATGCGATCGACAGACCAGCTTCCGGCGATGCTCGTGGGCATGGGATTTCCGATCGAACGGGCGAAGGATCCGAAAAGGTTTATCAGATTTACCTTTCCTGTTACGCTTGCGACCGGAGTCGTTCTTTTTGCGGTGGGGCTGGCAGGTGTGCTCGGACTTTTTATCAGATATCCGCTGGCGGAGACACTGATGCGGATCGTGCTGGTTCTCGTGATCGTCGGTTATGGCATGGTGCTGATGAAGGCGCAGAAAGAGTTTCTGGCAGGGATAAAATAGGGGGATTGTATGATGGCAGATCAAGAGATTATGAGTCAAGAGAATTCCAATTCGGATTATGAGCTTACTGACAGGCAGATAATGCGGCGCATCGATCACACCCAGCTAAAGCCGTTCGCTGCATGGAGCGATATCGAAAAGCTCTGTGATGAAGCGATCAAATACAAGACAGCTTCGGTGTGTATTCCACCGGTTTATGTGAAGCGGGTACATGATGCATATGGGGATAAGGTCAATATCTGTACTGTGATAGGATTTCCGCTTGGCTACAGCACGACAGCTGCGAAAGTAGCAGAGGTGGAGCAGGCGTTTGCCGACGGCTGCAATGAGATCGACATGGTGGTGAATATCAGCGATGTGAAGAACGGGGATTATGTCAAGGTGGAGGAAGAGATCCGTATATTGAAAAGGGTGTGTGGAGAGCACATTTTAAAAGTGATCATCGAGACATGTTTCCTCTCGGAGGAAGAGAAGGTCGCGATGTGCAAAGCAGTCACAAATGCCGGAGCAGATTACATAAAGACTTCAACTGGTTTTGGGACGGGCGGTGCGACGATCGAGGACATTCGTCTGTTCAAGCGATACATTGGTCCAAATGTAAAGATAAAAGCTGCGGGCGGTGTAAAGACCAGGAAGGATTTGGTATTGTTTATCGGGGAAGGCTGTGACCGGATCGGCACATCATCCGCGGTGAGCCTGTTGCAGGGAAAACAGACACAAGGGTATTGAAATTTGGAGGATATGAACATGGGAGCTATAGAGAAACAACGGATCACAGCGCTGCAGACGCTGCTGCGGGAGGCGGGGATTGATTATTACATCGTGCCGACGGCAGACTATCACAATTCGGAATACGTCAGTGACTATTTCAAGATGAGGGAATTTTTGTCGGGATTTACCGGATCGGCAGGAACGCTGGTGGTGAGCGGCAAGGAGGCGGGTCTGTGGACGGACGGCAGGTATTTTGTGCAGGCGGAGAGTGAGCTGGAAGGCTCCGGGATCGTCCTGTACAGGATGCATGAGGAAAATGTTCCGACCATCAAAGAGTATCTCGAAAAGAATGTGGAGGAAGGGCAGACGATCGGCTTTGACGGCAGGGTGGTGGACGCCTTTTTCGGCAAGGAGCTCGAGGAGGCTTTTGGCGGAAAAAATGTGACGCTTGCCTATGACAGGGACATCGCGGTGCAGCTCTGGCAGGACAGACCGGCGATGCCTGTGAGCAGGATATGGGTGGTTCCCGAGGAAAGCTGCGGTATGGGAGTGACCGAAAAGCTTGGCAAGGTGAGGGAAAAGATGGCGGAGGAAGGCGCTGCACATCTGCTGCTCTCGAAGCTTGATGATATCATGTGGCTCTGCAATATCCGCGCGAATGATGTGGAGTGTAACCCGGTGGCGCTGTCCTATGCATTTATTTCGAGGGACAAGGCGGTGCTGTTTATCCAGTCTGCGGCGCTGACGGAGGAGACGAGGGGATATCTGGCGGAAAACGGTGTGACATGTGAGGAGTACGATCACGCCGCAGCGTATCTCAAACGCTGTGAGATCGACGGAAAGGTGTGGTGTTCGTGCGCGGATATCAGCTATATGCTCTACAAGCTGGTGCAGGACCGCACGGAGCTTGTCGACAAGAAGAATCCGACAGAGCTGATGAAGGCGGTTAAAAATCCTGTGGAACTGGAACATATCAGGGAGTGTTACATCCGGGACAGTGCCACGCTGACAAAATTCCTCTTCTGGATGAAGGAAAATGCGGGGAAGACAGCGATGGATGAGCTGAGTGTGGCGGCGAAGCTTGACGGCATGCGGGCTGAGATCCCGGGATTTCTGGATCTGTCGTTCCCCACGATCAGCGCTTACAAGTCCAACGCGGCGATGGCGCACTACAGTGCGACCGAGGAGCATTTCAGCCGTATCGATGCGGAGGGGCTTTACTTGGTTGACTCTGGCGGTCAGTATGAGGGCGGCACGACGGATGTGACGAGGACGATCGCGCTCGGTGCCGTCACCGATGAGATGAAGCTCCACTTCACGAAGGTTGCATGTGCGATGCTCCGGTTGGCGGATGCGAGATTTCTGTACGGCTGTACGGGGAGAAATCTTGATATCATAGCGCGCGCGCCGCTGTGGGAGTGCGGACTCGACTACAAGCACGGGACAGGCCATGGGATCGGATATATATTGAACGTCCATGAGGGACCGCACAGTCTGAGATGGCAGTACAAGCAGGAGATACCGGAGACAAAGCTGGAGGAGGGCATGATCGTGTCCGATGAACCGGGCATGTACGTGCAGGACAGCCATGGCATCCGCACGGAGAACATTGTCGAGATCGTGAAGGAGGAAAAGACTGAATACGGTCAGTTTATGGGATTCCGCCATCTGACCTATGTCCCGATCGACTTAGACGCCATCGACACACACTATATGGAGCCGTCCGACATCCGGAAACTGAACGCCTATCATGAGCGCGTCTATGAGAAGCTTGCCCCGTATTTCGAGGGGGCGGAGCTGGAACTGTTGAAAAAGGCGACGCGCGCGGTGTGAAATGACTGAATTTACGTTTCTGTTCACACTTTATTTGAGAAGTTTATGTTAATTTTATTGACTTTTATCTAAGGTTTTGAGATAATTGTCTCATTAGGATAAGCCCTTGCATCTTGATCATAACCGTCCAGGCAGTGCAGTTTGTCATGGCGGTTTGAAATATATTTTATTATCTTAAGGAGGATCTTAAATGTCAACGAAAGCGTATTATCCCATTTCTGAGATTGGTGCTGGAAAGGTAGGATTTTCTAAGACACGTTCTATCATCGAGGCGGCTTTTTACGGAAACAATGTAGTGAAAGTAAACACTTTGAAGGAAGCCTATGAGTTAGCGAAAAACTCACCGGGAACCATTGTTACCGATATGAAGATCAAGGACGGCGAAACATTTGGTCTCGAGAAGGACGCAAGAGTTTTGTTGTTCAATGATGGCGCTGTTACAGGACGTTACGCAGCAGCACGCCGCATCAAGGGCGAGCCGGGCGTGGACGAGGCAAAGCTTGACAAGGTAGTCATGGACGCCGTATACGAGACACGTTGGAAGACGATGTATCATGCAGAGTGCTTTGTAGGTCTTGATCCTGAGTTTATGGTGAAAGCGCATCTCCTGATTCCGGAAGGAGAGGAGAACCTGCTCTACAACTGGATGATCAATTTCCAGTATATGTCGGATGAGTATGTTAAAATGTACAGGAACTCCAAGCCTGTCGGCGATGGCAAGGAGCCGGATATCTATATCTTCTCTGATCCTCAGTGGGCACCGCATGAGGCACCGGATGTTGACTACAGCTGCCTGAGCGATCCTTTGACACTCTGCTATTTCGATACAAACCAGAACTGTGCTGCGATCCTTGGTATGAAGTACTTTGGCGAGCACAAGAAAGGTACGCTGACAATGGCATGGGCGCTTGCAAACAGAAACGGCTATGCTTCCTGCCATGGCGGACAGAAGGAGTACTCTCTTGAGGGCGGCAAGAAGTTCGTTGCATCTGTATACGGCTTGTCAGGATCTGGTAAGTCTACGCTGACACATGCTAAGCATGCCGGAAAGTATGATGCATTCGGCGGTATCAAGGTTCTTCACGACGATGCATTCATCATCAATACAGACACTTGTGCGTCCATCGCGCTTGAGCCTACATACTTTGACAAGACAGCTGACTATCCTACAGGCTGCGCTGACAATGAGTACTTACTGTCCGCACAGAACTGCTCCGCTACAATGGATGAGGATGGAAAGATCCAGCTCGTGACAGAGGATATCAGGAACGGAAACGGACGTGCGATCAAGTCAAAGCTGTGGTCTCCGAACCGTGTGGATAAGATCGATGCTCCTGTTAACGCGATCTTCTGGATCATGAAGGATCCGACGATCCCGCCGGTAGTGAAGTTGAAGGGTTCAGCGCTTGCATCTGTCATGGGTGCGACACTTGCAACAAAGACTTCCACAGCAGAGCGTGTTGCAGCCGGTACAGATCTGAACGCACTCAGAATCGTTCCTTATGCAAACCCGTTCAGAACATATCCGCTGGTTAACGACTATGAGAAGTTCAAGAAGCTGGTTGAGGAGAAGGATGTAGCATGCTATATCGTCAACACAGGCGACTTCATGGGCACAAAGGTAAAGCCGGCTGACACACTGGGAATCCTGGAGACGATCGTTGAAGGAAAGGCTAACTTCGAGAAGTGGGGCAACTTTGATGATATCGAGATCATGTATGACTGGTCTGGCAAGACAAGCGACGCATTCAAGCCGGATATGAACAATGCTGAGTATGTGGCAGCGTTGAAGTCCGCTATGCAGAACCGTGTAGATGCAGTGGAAGGTTTTGCGACCAAGAAGGAAGGCTATGACAAGCTTCCTGACGAGGCACTTGCAGCATTGAAGAAGCTCGTTGAGCAGTGCTAAGGATTTGAAGAATCAGCTATATAAAGATTGTTGGATGAAAACTGTTTGATTCAATTTAGAGAGGAGACACACGAAAGTGTGTCTCCTTTTGTAAGAGATGGGAACATTATAGGATGCATGGGCGCGCGGATCGCGAAGGTGGAGAGAAAAGATGGCGGTAAAGATTAAAAACATGACAGAGGGAAAACCCTCTGATATCATTCTGACGTTTGCCCTGTCACTGATGGCAGGAAATATCTTTCAGCAGTTGTATACTGTGGTCGACACGATGGTCGTGGGGAAGGTGCTCGGTGTCGGCGCGTTGGCGGCGCTCGGCGCCGCAGAGTGGATGAACTGGATGATGCTGGGGATCATCCAGGGATTCACGCAGGGCTTTGGGATCATGATGGCGAAGGCGTTCGGAGCGGGAAAGCAGGATGCGCTGAGAAAGGCGGTCGCGGGCTCCGCGGTGATCGCGGCGGTATCGGCGCTGGTCCTTGTCGCGGCAGGGCAGCTCATGGCGGCACCGCTGCTGCGGGTTCTGCAGACGCCGCCGGACATCTGGGACGGCACGATATTGTACCTGCGCATCATGTTCATGGGCATTCCGATCGTGATGCTGTACAATCTGCTGGCGTGCATCCTGCGTGCGCTGGGGGACGGCAGGACGCCGCTCAACGCCATGATCGTCGCCTCCGTCGTAAATATCCTGCTGGACATGCTGTTTGTCATCGGTTTTGGATGGGGGATCGCGGGCGCGGCGTCTGCGACACTGATCGCCCAGCTCGTGTCAAGCATCTTTTGCATCTGGCATATCAGAAAGATCGAGCTGCTGCGCATGCAGCCGGAGGATTTCAGGCTGAGCGGCAGACTGGCGGGAGAACTGATGTATCTGGGTTTTCCCATGGCGTTTCAGAATGCGGTCATAGCGGTGGGCGGCATGATCGTACAGGCTGTGGTAAACGGATTTGGCGTGGTTTTTATCGCTGGGTTTACGGCGACCAACAAGCTGTACGGTTTGCTGGAGATCGCGGCGACATCCTACGGTTATGCCATGGTGACATACATGGGGCAGAATATGGGCGCCGGAAAGGTCAGGCGCATTCATGACGGTATGCGGGCGGCTGTGGTGATCGCACTGATCACATCTGTTGTGATCGCGGCGTGCATGCTGGGCTTTGGCAGACTCTTGCTGGGACTGTTCATATCGGGTTCCCCGGCGACGGTGGAGGCGACGATGGAGGTCGCATATCACTATCTGGCGGTCATGAGCGTCTGTCTGCCGGTACTGTACATACTGCATGTGACGCGCTCCGCCATACAGGGCATGGGAAATACGGTGCTCCCGATGCTCTCGGGCGTCGCGGAGTTTGTCATGCGCACGGCAAGCGCGCTGCTCCTGCCGAGACTGATCGGTGAGAACGGCATTTTTTACGCGGAGATCATGGCGTGGATGGGGGCGGATGTGATCCTCGTCATCAGCTATTTTATCGTGGTGAGGAGATTGTCTTAATCAAATCTTAAACTTTTACCCAATTGGAACTTAAAAATATATGGTATATACTTCTATCTGTGAGGACGAACCGGAGAGAGAAGTGCAGGATTCAACAGGGAGGACAGTGATGTACAACGTATTGGTGTGTGATGACGAGAGGGATATTGTGTCGGCGCTCAGGATCTATCTGACGGCTGAGGGGTATCAGGTGTATGAGGCTTACAATGGAAAGGAAGCTTTGGAGGTGCTTGCGAGGGAGACGATCCATCTGGTGCTCATGGATATCATGATGCCTGTGATGGACGGTATCACGGCGATGGTGAAGCTGCGGGAGCAGAGCAACGTACCGGTCATCATGCTGACAGCCAGGAGCGAGGACACCGATAAAGTGCTCGGACTCAACATCGGTGCGGACGATTACGTGACGAAACCGTTCAATCCGGTGGAGGTGCAGGCGCGTGTGAAATCCCAGCTCAGGCGTTACATGCAGCTTGGCAGCGGGGTGACGCCGAGGGTGGTCGAGACGCTTACGATCGGAGGCATCGAGCTTGACGACCGCACCAAGGAAGTGACGCTCGACGGCGAGCGCGCGGCGCTGACACCGACAGAGTATGATATCCTCAAGCTTCTCATGGAAAATCCGGGAAAAGTGTACTCCCCGGCACAGATTTACGCAGCAGTGTGGAACGACAGCCCGTACGGCACAGAGAATACGGTGGCGGTCCACATCCGGCATCTGCGGGAAAAACTCGAGTACAATCCGGCGGAGCCGCGGTATCTCAAATCTGTCTGGGGACGAGGTTACAAGTTGGAAGCATAAACAGGAAAAAGGGTGATGTTTAAGGTGAAAAAGTTAAGATATTCGATCGTGGCAAAGTGCCTGGCATGGCTGCTGTGCATTGTCTCAGCTGTAGGAACTGGAGTTCTTGGTCTGTGCCTGGCATGCGGTGTATATGGCGGTATGTGGGAGATGACGCGGGAGGAGGCACTCGAGGATTCCTACCGGTATGCCAATATGAACTATTCCGTGAATGCGTTTAGCAATCGTGGGAGCAGCGCTCATGCAGAGGAACTGCGGGAGGAGTTTTTCAAGTATGGGATCATCAAGTCAAACGGTCTCGAGGGCGTGGATCTTCATGACAAGATGTCCTATCTTGAAACGAACATGACGGAACAGGAGCTTGCGGATCTCAACCCCGACGAGCTGTTTCTCTATCTGTTCGTCGAGACGGTAAACGGTTCCAGAGTGTCTGAGGTGATGGAGTATTACGGCGATTATGAGGACATTGCGTCGCTGGCTGTCGAGAGCAGTAAGCTGATCGAGGATTCAGGCTGGTCGTATCTGTATGCGGACAGGATATGCTACGATGTCGCAGAGGGAGTCCTGTACTATCGCGCCGAGGGCAACTATTACCCGGTACAGAATGTATCGCTGTGCTATGACGGCAGCCAGGGAGCGATGGTGTACAACTATAACTATGATTTTGATACCAGGGGTTACAAGCTGAATTTCGAGAGCTTTGACACCGCGATCTTTGACGGATACACAGATACGTTTTCGGATGAAAGCGGGGGGGCGCAGGAAATGCAGCCGGATCAGGAGCGGATAGAGCAGATCCTTGGGGGCGGGGGCAGCGAAGGCGCAGTAAATCTGGCAGATCTGAACAACACGACGTTCAGCTGCAGCAAATGGGGAACGATCCTGCTGGACAATGTGCGGGGCATAACAGGCGATGAACTGACGCTGATCGACTCCGACAATATCGCGGATGAATTCTTTGTCAGGGAGTCAGGGTACTATCTCAACGAAAACTATACGCTTGTGGTCCGGGATGATATTCAGGCGGACGCGTACTGGGTGGTGTCACTCATTCCGGATCATGTCCCGTCAGACAGCGTGAGCATGTACAGTCAGGAGGGCTGGTTCATCGATCTGTATTATGATCTTGTTGACATGAATCTGTTCCAGGGACTTGGGATCAGCATCTTTGTGCTGCTGCTGTCGTTTGGATTTCTGGTGTATGCGGCGGGACGCCGCAGGACGGTGGAAGGGATCGTGCTCACCTGGTTTGACAGGATTCCGATTGATATACTGACTGTGCTTGCGGGCGGTGCGGAATTGTTCATGGGGATCCTGGCGCTTAATATATTGTCGGCAACGGGCATATGGAGATCCGCAGACATCAGCCTGGGCGTGTGCGGTATGTTCGGTGTCATCATGACCGTGACTGCGATCGCGTATATGCTGAGCCTGTGTGTGCGGGTGAAGGCGGGAAAATGGTGGAGAAACAGCGTCTGCTATCGGATCTACAGCCGGATACGCGATCTGGTCACAATGATCTTTCGGAATATCGGGCTGCTCTGGAAAGTGATCCTTTTTGTCGGGGTAGTTTCTGTCGTCGACCTGTTTCTCATAGCTGTCTTTGACTTTGGTGATACCGCGTTCGTTTTTTATCTGGGCTGGCGCCTGGCCATCTGTGCAGTGCTGTGTGTGGTCGTCATTCAGATCAGCAAACTGCAGAGAGCGGGGCAGTGTATGGCGGAGGGGGATCTCACGTACAAGATCGACACGAAAAAGATGTTCTGGGACTGCAAAAAGCACGGAGAAAATCTGAATAAGATCAGCGAGGGCATGTCCAGGGCGGTCGACGAGCGCATGAAGAGCGAGCGCCTCAAGACGGAACTGATCACGAACGTGTCCCACGATATCAAGACGCCGCTCACATCCATCATCAACTATGTGGATCTGCTCTCGAAGGAGGAGCTTCACAATGACAAGGCGGCAGAGTACCTCGAAGTACTTGAGCGGCAGTCTTCCAAACTGAAGAAGCTGATCGAGGATCTGGTGGAGGCTTCCAAGGCATCTTCCGGAAATCTGGCTGTTGACAGACAGCAGCTGGAGGTCGGTGTGTTCGTGACACAGACAGTGGGGGAATTTGAGGAGAGACTTTCGGTCGTAGGGCTGGAACTGATTGTCAGCAAACTGGATGAACCTGTATACATCATGACGGACGGCAGGCATCTCTGGCGTGTCATCGACAACCTGATGAACAACATCTGCAAATACGCGCAGGCAGGTTCAAGGGTGTACGTAAACCTGGAAGCGGCAGAGCAGAGCGTGCGCATCACATTCCGCAATATATCAAAATATCCGCTGAACATCAGCGGTGAGGAGCTGATGGAACGCTTTGTGCGCGGGGATAAGTCGAGGAACACGGACGGGCATGGGCTGGGACTCTCCATAGCGCAGAGCCTGATGAAACTGATCAAAGGGAAGATGGATATCATTGTGGATGGGGATCTGTTCAAGGTCGAGCTCACCTTTGACAGATATTGTGATACAATGAAAGAAAATGCAGACATTGACAGAAATAGTTGTATTTTGGTATAATATTATCAGATATTGAAGAGGATGTCTGCAGGCATGTCAGCTGGCGGCATAGGGTTCATACCTATGCCGCCGAATTTGTTGATGTGCATTGTTTTCCAGGATGCTGGACTGTATTGGGAGCAGTAGGATTTTAGGGCGGGATCAGCGATCAGGCTGAAATAAAATGGTAGTCGGAGTAGTGGAAATGAACAGTGATATGAAAATGGATATTCGTGACCGGGTGTATTCGGGACTGCTTGCAGGAAAAGGAAGTTTTCTGCTTTTAAGGCACTACAATACATTTGCGTTTACGGAGGAAGGAAAAGAACAGACGAAAAGGGATTATCCAGATGCGTTCGTCTGTCTGCATGATTTTAAGCTGTCTAATATGATCAGCGTGTTTGAGCCGTTTCTTGATTTTGCGAATGAAGCGTTCGGACAGCTTTCAGATCAGGCAATTGACAGCCTTCTTGATGAGTGTGATATCTATAGTCTGCATCGGTCAGTCTTTAAGAGTTTTCTCCAGAGTGGCGTTTGTGTACGTGAGGAAAACATGTTGATCGATGAGGTGGCATTTGAACAGGATAAGATCGCCTCCGCAGTTGTGGAGATTGTCTCCCATCTGGCAGGTGACAGACAGGTCATATTTCTGTTGAATGATATTCAGTATGCGAATGGATCATCAATGCATTTTATCCATAATCTCATCGAGGATGCGACATGCCATAATATTGTTGTCATAGCAGCATACAATGAGGCAAAAGTGCCGCTTGCCCACATGGAGCCGATCTGGAACATATTTTATAGATATGTATGTGACAGGAAGCTGGTGATCGAGACAAGTTCGGGTATGCTGAGCAGCTCAAGAGGAAGCCTGAGTGATTTTACATTTTCGGTGGATCAGCTGGAAAGTTATATCATCAAGATCAACAACCTGCTTTTTTGTCTGGATTTTATGCAGGCAAAATATTATCTTGAGATCATCTACAAATTGATAACAGTTGAGGAGATTGATATTGATTGGGATTACAAGTGCAGGATCGTCAAACTATACGCATTTGTGTCTATCTACACACAGGATTTTTCACAGGCGCTGCTTTTGTGTGGAGAATTAAAAGAACTCCAGCGGCGTACTGTAGACATGGAACTTGACTATGTTTACTGTTATCTGATGTGTATGGCGCATATGTATAACGGAAAACTTGATGAGGCAGAAAAATATGCCGGGAAATGTCTTGAGATCGCAGTACAGCAGCATTCTGACTATGATATTTTTATCGCGAAGCTTCTGAGTGTGATGGTAAAAATGTCGGGGTGGCACAATATTTTTTTCTGTGCGAATGAAATTGCTGTGGACGAGGATGTTCTGCGGAAAGCGGAGGAATATCATTTCTGGAATCATCTGGCGCACATATATGTCTATGCCTATGACAATCAGCCGATGCTCTTTGCAGATGAAACGCAGTTAGAGAGCAGACTGGTAAACTTTAATAAAGGTGTCGATATCATGAAGAGACTTGGCAACGAGTATTTTCTGATGGAGGCATACCGCAATAATATTATGATCGCTTCCACGAACGGTTTTTTTAAGACGGCAAAATATTACTATGACAAATGCCATGAGCTTGTCAGGGGCAAGGATGAGTATGAGGAAGCTATGATTTATAACGGTGTGGGCTACATATCATCCGCCATGGAAGAGTATGAGAAGGCGTTTGAATGTTATAATCGGGCGCTCAAAAGCTTTTTGAAAATGGAAAAGATCGATTATGTGGGTGAGACACTTTATAACATGGCGATCAATTGTATTATGGCGCAGGATTACAAAGACGCGTACGATTATCTTGAACTATCATTTAGGATCGTGAAGGAAATGAAAATGAACAGTCTCAGGGTCTGCAACATTTCAAAGCTTGCAGGGCTTCTCGCACTGTGCAGTCATTATAATGAAAATGAGTTGAAATGTGCCATCTATATCGAGAAGACAAGGCTGTTTCTGGAACACTTGATCGGCAGGGAGGACGAAGAGCTGGAAAGTGCGATCATACATGACTATACTATGTGCAGGGACGATCTTTTTATCTATTACTTTGTTTGCGGGCTGCAGCTTGCGCAGAGACAGGAATGCGAGGAGGCGCAAAAAAATTATTTGCTGGCGGCGAAGTGTCTTGATGAATTTGCAGGAAATCAGTTTTACATTTTCGGACAATATATCATAGAATTTGCAAGATTATATCGAGTTATGGGCAAGGATGAGGAAGCGCAGAAATGTTTGGATCATGCAATCGATTTTTATGGCAGACAGAAGTGTGCAGACAAGGTGGCAGCGTTTAGGGATAAACTTATGTGCAGGACTCCTAAGGCAGATCGATGTGGACTTGAGTTGTCAACTGTTCTCAGACATGAGATTGACGAAGTGCTTAGACATGCGTCTATATACAAGGAAAATCAGGAACACCAGAAGGCAATGAATTTCCTGTCTGCATGGCAGAAAATGGTGGAGATTGGCGGCAAGAGCCGAAAGGAACTGGTAACTCCGGCGCTGAATGCCTTCATACATAACTTTAACATAGACAGGCTGATCTTTGTGAAATATGGTGAGAATGGCCCTCAGGAGCTCTATAACAACACAGGTTATGTTTATACAAGTGAGCGTCAGGGGCGTATAGAAACATTTTTTCATCAGAACAGGCTCGGTTTTGTCACCTCCAAGATCAATAATAATTATACCGATTACTGGGATATTGTCACGCTTTTTGCACAGAATAAAGTCTGTTCCATCATTGGCCTGCCGTTTTATAATAATGATTGCTTAAAGGCTGTCATGGTTGCATACATTGAAATGAAGGACAATTGGCATTCACCGACAAACAGATATCTATTGGACGAGGGTGATTATACGGTTTTTGAGTTTTTGATGCGGCAGCTGCTCAGTTCCATCGATATGCTTGAGGCGAATGAGAAGATTAAGCAGATGAACGATAAACTCAATCACCTGGCGGTGACAGATAAGCTTACTGGTCTGTATAACAGAGAAGGTTTTTATGGGAACATCAGCAGAATGCTCGAAGAAAATGAAGAGACCGGTTTGGGACAGGCGGTCATCATAATGTACATCGATCTGGATAATTTTAAGTATTATAATGACACTTTCGGACATGGTGTCGGTGATATCATATTGAAAGGAATGGCTCGGATCTTTCAGAAAGAGGTGGGCGATCATGGCTTTGTGACGCGGTACGGCGGAGATGAGTTTTTGATCACAGTGTACACGGACAATAAGGCATATGTCAGTCAGATCGCAAAAAACATTTACAGTCAGATCGAGCGGGAGGGTGGTTTTGTTGCCGCGATACGGCGCAAGATCGGAAAGAATATTGATATTCCTATAGAGCATCAGATATCCTGTTCGATTGGTATCAGCGGCAGAAAATCATTGATGTCAGAGGCTGAACTTGAGAGGATCGTAAAAGAGGCTGACAAGGTGCTCTATGATGTAAAGAATGCAGGCAAAGGAGTGTACAAGTTCTATGCACGCAGTTCTTAGAATGTCTATATGTAAAATGACAAAAAAATACTGTAAAATATTAGTAAAGATTCAATAGGATTAAAGGTTGATATTTTTAAAACGATAGGGTATACTATAATTAATCTGAAATGTACGATAACTCTTGTCATTTTGAACCTACATCACTTTAAACGGGATTCCTACATTGTCTGATCAATGTCATGCCCCCCGATTTTGGCCAGGGGAAGGCAGCGAGAAAGATTGCGGTTGCCCACCTAGCATTGGCTAGGAGTCAAAATACAGGAGCCGGCGTTTCGGGGATACACAAGAAACAAAGCAGCCCTGGCGGGCTGCTTTTGTGGTATAAGTACAGGGTTGAAGGGAATATGAGAATCACTTTCAACCCTGTACTTTTGTGCATATGCCATTCAAAGAAGATATCATGATGAGCGGGAGGAATGGAAGATATTTTATGTAAAAGGGTTCTCCAAAAAACTGCTGATCGTTGTTGTCTGGACCGTGATCGCGCTTGGCCTGTATCGATGCAGTGTCCAGCTGCCTGATGCGGATATCGATCAGATAGTAGTAGAAGAGGAGGAGACAGAAGCGAATCTTGATGAAACAGCCGAAGAGATCGCAATGGAGGAAACGATTCCGGAGACACCATTTGACGAGGATGTGAGGATTCTGCTCATGAATCAGGATTATCAGGGGATCTATCACACGGAGCTTCACATTATGTGCGAGGAAGGATTTACCGTTTCGCATAATGAAGAGATCACGGACTATGCGCCGGATTCGGAACTTGTTTTGCACACAAAGGACTTTGAGGAGAACCAGATGATCTGTATCACCGGAAACAATAATGGCAAGATCCAGATCACAAACCTTGGCAGAAACAGTCCTGCACGATATCGGGGCAGGTTGGAATGCTATTATACCGCTGAGGGGATTGTCGTGGTCAATGAACTGTTGGTGGAGGAGTATCTCTATGGCGTGGTTCCGAGCGAGATGCCGTCCACATATCCGGATGAGGCATTGAAAGCGCAGGCGGTCAGCGCCAGAACCTATACATACTTTCACAAGCAAAGATACGCTTATCCGGAATGGAGAGCGCACATGGACGACAGCACGGCATTTCAGGTTTATATGAATTGTGAGGAGACACAGAGCGCGGTCAATGCGGTCGATGAGACCAGAGATCAGGTCCTTGCATACGATGGTGAGATTGTGGAGAGTTTCTACTATTCGACTTCGGGGGGATACAACGGCGGTGCACGTGTGTGGGGGGATGCGGCATCGGCAGCGGACGACTACCTGATCGAGACAGGGGAGGAGGTCTATGCGTCGAACAGCGAGGAGGGAGAGGAGGCATACAAGCGATATATTGACAGCGGAAATACGGAGGATGTAGAGTATCATGAGGCATGGTACCGCTGGCAATATAGCAGACCGCTCGACGGGGAGGATCTCAAAAAATTTCTGCAGAAGCTCTATGCGCTTTCGCAGTCCCAGCCTGGCACGGTGAAGATCCGGTCGCGCAGCCTATCGTCTGATCAGCTTCCGAATGAGAATGCAGTCATGGATATCAGGATATTGAACCGCAGGAAAAGCGGCATGGTGGCAGGCATCATGATCGAGACAGAGCATTTCCGGGTGAGTGTCATGACGCAGAATGCGGTCAGGCAGGCACTTGGCGTGGCACAGACTGTCGTGACGAAGAATGATGGCAGCAGTTATATTTTGGGCGATATCCTTCCCAGTGCATATTTTTACATAGAAAAAATATATGATAATAACGAAGAAAAGGGGGATAATTTAAAACAAGTCATAATACATGGTGCAGGCTTTGGGCATGGATGCGGCATGTCACAGAACGGGGCGAAAGGTCTGGCTGGCAGAGGATTAACCGCTGCACAGATCTTGGCATATTATTATAATGGAAGCATAATGGATATCGGGGAGCTCGATAAATGTCAGTGATATCAAAGATATACAGATTACAGAAGGAAATGCGCAGAACCTTTCAGGAGGCAGAGGTGGGAACCTATGCCTCTGGTGCTGCGTTCTTTTTGTTTCTGTCGGTGATACCGATGGTGATGATCGTCAGCGGTATACTGCCGCATGAGCTGGTCAGTCAGCGGGAGATCGTCAATATCTCGCAGGCTGTTATTCCCGAGAAGATATATCGATTCCTGCTCAGTATCGTTGACAGTTATCACGGGAATCAGGTGACGCTGCTGTCAGTCTCCGCGATAGTGGTTGTGTGGTCGGCGTCGAAAGGTGTGCTGGCACTGATCAGGGGGCTGAATCATATTTACGAGGTGGAAGAGACCAGGGGATATATTCTCCTGCGGCTGAAAGCTTCGTTTTATACGGTCTTCCTGCTGCTTGCGATACTGCTCTCGGCGGGAGTCCTTGTCTTTGGAAATACACTGGCAAAGTGGGTGGTTCCGGACAATGGCCCTGTGGCAAGCCTGTGGCGGGTTTTCGGATGGATACGGCATCTTTTTGTCGCGGGTATGATTTCCATTGTGTTCTGCACGATGTACAGTTTGCTTCCAAACAATCAGGTTTCATGGAAGGACCACTATCCCGGGGCTGTAGTCACGTCGGTTTTTTGGACCCTATACTCCTTTGGATTTTCTGTCTATATTGATTATTTTGGCGGATTTTCCATGTATGGAAGCCTGACAAGTATCGTGATCGTGATGATCTGGCTGTACTTTTGTATGTATATCTTTTTTGGCGGTGCTTTGATCAACAAGTGGATCTCAGATGGCTATGTGGATGAATATATTTAGGAGAATTCTTGATAAATTTTCCAATTGGTGCTATATTATTTTATGTTTAGAATGCTCATGTTCTATGAAATACAAAAGTGTGACAAGGGGGATAACAACATGGCTGGTTTGTGGAAAGAAGAGTACAGGGTAGGGATTGACAAGATCGACGAACAGCATCGTCAGCTGTTTGATAAGATCGAGGAACTTCTGGAGATCGCCAAGAGCAAAGATAAGAACAGTAATCAGCAAAAATGCATGGAGATCATTGATTTTCTGGTGAGCTACACGGTTTTTCATTTTGACACCGAGGAGGCGCTGCAGAGGGAAAAGAAATATGTGAGCTATGCACAGCATATCAAGATACATATGGATTTCAAAAACACAGTTCAGTCGTACAAGGAGATGCTGGGCAGAGATTTTTCTGCCAAGAATCTAAAGAGCTTTATCGGAACGATGCTTGCGTGGCTTGTCAACCATGTCTGTGTCTGTGATCGGAAGATATTAAAGAATGTACCGCTGCAGGATATCGAATCATTTGCGGATATGGAGAGTTTTATCGAAAAAGTGGCATATAAACTGCTCACGGAGATGTATGATATCCCGATATTGGGTGTGAAGAACTGCATTTACAAAGGAAATGTGGACGGAGGGATCATTGTCCGGACAGTCGCAGAAGGCGACAACAAACATTTGTTTATGTATGGTATGTCTGAGCAGCTTGCCGGGATCCTGTATAACAAGATCAGTGGAATGGCACTTCCGCACTTGGATTTTCTTGATGAGATCGGGCGGTCAGCGCTTACGGAGATCGGAAATATTATCACGACGTATGCCATGGGACCGATCGAGAAGAACAGAACTGGCGGGATACAGTTCAATAGTGACCTGTATGTCCATGAGTATAATGACACGGCTTACAATATTATCAACAGTGTGATTCTTGAGATCACGACAGAGTACGGAAAGATGGAGGTTCTGTATAGCCGGCTCAAATAAATTTTGTTTTGGGGCTTGACATTTCCTGTCATATAACATATTATATTTTTCAAAGATAAATATAGCGAACGTTAAGGGTATCTTCGTTTTCTATAATATTTAAATATCAAAATGCAATGAAGGTGTAAGTAGTGTCATATTTTCTGTCAGAGATTGGAGGTCACCGGCTGAAAGCCTCCTCAGTTCAGATATGATATCAAAGTTCCCACCGGAGCAGCTTTTTTGAAGTGTTGTCGGTCAGGCAGCATTGTAGGGGAAGCCGGAGTGACACGTTACGTCATTTGAGTGTCTATGATATACAGCTGACAGGTAAAACTGTAGTCTATATATGATAGGAACATGGGTGGTACCGCGGTTTTTCGTCCCTTGTAGAATGATTTCTACAGGGGATTTTTTATGCGCAGGGGTGCGTAGGGAAATTAGCAGCGTTGCTGCACGCACCCCGCGCGCGAGTAGGGAAGATGGCTCTTCCCTGCTCGATTGTACACGGGCACCCAGAGGAAATATGTCAGCAAAAGCTGACGGGCAGGTAAAGGAGATTGGTGATGAAAGAGAAGTTAGAACAGATCAAGGCAGAGGCGATCCGGCAGATCAATGAGAGCGAAGCGCTGGATAAATTAAATGACGTTCGTGTCAGTTTTTTGGGGAAAAAGGGTGAGCTCACGGCTGTGCTGAAGGGTATGAAGGATGTAGCGCCCGAGGACAGGCCAAAAATCGGGCAGCTTGTCAATGATGCGCGCGAGGAGATTGAGCGGGTACTTGACGAGGCGAGGGCAAACATGGAGCGGAAGCTCCGCGAGGCGAAGATGCGTGCGGAAGTGATCGATGTGACACTGCCTGCACAGAGAAATAAGGTAGGGCACCGCCATCCAAATACGATCGCCCTGGAGGAAGTGGAGCGCATTTTTATCGGGATGGGTTACGAGGTTGTGGAAGGACCTGAGATCGAGAAAGATTACTATAATTTTGAGGCACTGAATATTCCAGCCGATCACCCGGCAAAGGACGAGCAGGATACGTTCTATATCAACAGCGATATCCTGCTCAGGACACAGACTTCCGGCGTGCAGGTTCATGAGATGGAGAAGGGAAAACTTCCGATCAGGATGATCGCTCCAGGACGCGTATTCCGCGCGGACGAAGTCGATGCGACACACTCGCCATCGTTTCATCAGATCGAGGGACTCGTGATCGATAAGAATATCACGTTTGCCGATTTGAAAGGCACGCTTGCGGAGTTTGCAAAGGAGCTCTTCGGCGAGGATACTAAAGTCAAGTTCAGACCGCATCACTTCCCGTTCACAGAGCCTTCTGCTGAGATGGATGTGTCGTGTTTCAAGTGCGGCGGGAGCGGATGCCGCTTCTGCAAAGGCGAGGGGTGGATCGAGATTCTTGGATGCGGTATGGTCCATCCGAAAGTGCTGCGGATGTGCAATATCGATCCGGAGGAGTACACTGGTTTTGCATTCGGTGTCGGCCTCGAGCGAATCGCGCTGTTAAAGTACGAGATCGATGATATGAGGCTCTTGTACGAGAATGATATCAGGTTCCTGAAACAATTTTAGTATATTGGATCAGACAGTCTGATCTGGATGGTTGTGACTCAGGGATTTTGATCCGAAGATATGCATCTGCGGGAAAAGACCTGTAAGAATAGATTGAAATATGACACACGTGTCATAGATTGGAGGATGAAATGAATACACCATTATCGTGGATTAAAGCATATGTTCCCGAACTTGAATGTGAGGACAGAGAGTACTGTGATGCCATGACGCTGTCAGGGACGAAGGTAGAAGGATTTGAGCGGCTTGACAAAAATCTTGAGAAGATCGTCGTGGGGCACATCGAGAAGATCGAGCGGCATCCTGACGCGGACAAACTGATCATCTGCCAGGTCAATGTAGGGACAGAGACGGTGCAGATCGTCACAGGTGCGCAGAATCTAAAGGAGGGCGATTATGTCCCGACGGTTCTAGACGGCGGAAGGGTTGCAGGCGGTCATGACGGGGGATCTCTTCCCGAAGACGGGATCAGGATCAAAGCGGGTAAGCTGCGGGGGATCGAATCCTGCGGTATGATGTGTTCGATCGAGGAGCTTGGTTCTAGCCGTGAGATGTACCCGGAGGCGCCGGAGGACGGTGTCTATGTATTTCAGAAGCCGGTTACACCGGGGGAGGATGCGGTTGAGGTGCTCGGGCTGCATGACACGGTTGTAGAGTATGAAGTGACTTCGAACCGTGTGGACTGCTACAGCATCTTGGGAATCGCAAGGGAGGCTGCAGCTACATTCAGAAAGCCTTTTGTGCCGCCGGTTGTGGAAGTCAGGGGAAATGACGAGGATGTCAATGACTATATCTCAGTGGAGATCAAGGACAGGGATCTCTGCACGCGTTTCTGTGCAAGAGTGTGCAAAAATATCAAGATCGCGCCGTCACCCGAATGGATGCAGAGACGGCTTGCAGCGTGTGGGATCCGTCCGATCAACAATCTTGTCGATATCACAAACTATGTCATGATGGAGTACGGTCAGCCTATGCACGCATATGATCTGGATAACGTGTCGGGAAACAGGATCATCGTGAGGCGCGCAAAAGACGGTGATGAGTTCCAGACGCTTGACGGACAGGTGCGGAAACTCGACTCAGAGATGCTGATGATCTGCGACGCTGAGAAGGAGATCGGACTTGCGGGTATCATGGGCGGTGAGAATTCAAAGATCACGGATGACGTGCAGACGGTACTGTTTGAGGCAGCTACGTTCAATGGGGCAAATATCAGAAAGTCCTCCAAGAGAGTGGGTCTTAGGACAGACGCGTCCGGCATTTTCGAGAAGGGCTTGGATCCGAGAAATGCAGAGGCTGCGATCAACAGGGCATGTCAGCTGATCGAGGAGCTTGGCTGCGGAGAGGTAGTCGGCGGGATCGTCGATGTCAGGGAACCTTTTCAGGAATTAAAGCAGATCCGGTTTGAGCCGGAGCGGATCAACAGATTCCTCGGCACAGAGATCTCAGAGGAGGAAATGCTCCAGATCTTTGACAGGTTAGAGCTTGTATATGATAAGAGCACAGGTATGATCACAGCACCCTCTTTCCGTCAGGATATCGAGTGTTTTGCGGATATCGCCGAGGAGGCTGCGAGATTTTACGGGTATGACAGGATTCCGACGACACTTCCGACCGGCGAGGCGACGACTGGCAAACTGTCGTTCAAGCTGCGGGTTGAGGAAAAGGCGAGGGATATCGCAGAGTATTGCGGATTCTCACAGGGGATGTGCTATTCGTTTGAGAGTCCAAAAGTATTTGACAAACTGCTGATTCCGGCGGACAGCCCGCTCCGGCAGACTGTGACCATCGCAAATCCGCTGGGTGAGGATTTCTCCGTCATGAGAACGATCTCGCTCAATGGCATATTGACATCACTGGCGTCGAATTACAACCGCAGAAACAAGAATGTCCGCCTATATGAACTGGGAAATATCTATATTCCCAAATGTCTGCCGGTAGTTGACTATCCGGATGAGCGGATGCAGTTTACGCTCGGTATGTACGGGGAAGGCGATTTCTTTACGATGAAAGGCGTAGTCGAGGAATTTCTCGAGAGCGTTGGCATGAAGAAGAAAATGTCCTGTGATCCGAAAGCGGAAAAGACGTTCCTCCATCCGGGACGCCAGGCGTTGATCCGATATGAGGACAAAGTGATCGGTTATCTGGGTGAGATTCATCCTGAGGTTGCGGACAATTATGATATTGATGCGAAGGTGTATATCGCTGTGCTGGATCTGCCGGAGATTCTTCCGTTTGCTTCGTTTGACAGAAAATATGAGGGAATTGCGAAATATCCTGCAGTGTCGCGCGATATCAGTATGGTAGTGCCCAAGAATATCCTTGTGGGTGATATCGAGAAGGTGATCGAGCAGCGCGGCGGAAGAATATTAGAGGAGTACCAGCTGTTTGATATCTATGAGGGAAGCCAGATCAAGTCCGGCTACAAGTCGGTTGCCTATTCGATCACCTTCCGCGCCAAGGACAGGACTCTCGAGGAGAGCGATGTGTCTGGGGCTATGAAGAAGATTTTGAACGGTCTGGAGGGACTTGGCATCGAGCTGAGGGCATAGAGAGTGTGATATATGAAAGAATTGTTGAAGAAGGATTTTTATTTTGAGCTGCCGCCGGAGTTGATCGCTCAGGATCCGCTCGAGGACAGATCGGGTTCGAGACTGCTGGTCCTTGACAGGGAGACAGGAGAGATCGAGCATAAGAAATTTACCGATATTGTGGATTATCTGCACGAGGGGGACTGCCTTGTGCTGAACAACACAAAGGTTATCCCGGCAAGACTGATGGGCGAGAAGGCAGGGACGGGAGCAGCGATCGAGGTGCTCCTGCTCAAACGCCGTGAAAATGACGTGTGGGAGACGCTTGTGAAGCCCGGGAAAAAAGCTCGTGAAGGCGCTGTCATAAGCTTTGGCGGCGGATTGCTCACCGGTAGAGTCGTCGATGTGGTTGAGGAAGGAAACCGGCTCGTACAGTTCCAGTATGAAGGAATCTTTGAGGAGGTGCTTGACAGGCTTGGAGAGATGCCGTTGCCGCCATATATCACGCACAAGCTTGCGGACAGGGATCGCTATCAGACAGTCTATGCAAAATATGAAGGCTCGGCGGCAGCGCCCACAGCCGGGCTTCATTTTACGAAGGAGCTGTTAGAGCGGATACGGCAAAAGGGCGTAAAGACCGCCTATGTCACACTGCATGTCGGGCTTGGGACGTTCCGCCCCGTCAAGGAGGAAAATCTCATAAACCACCATATGCACTCCGAGTTTTATCAGGTGACGAAAGAGGCAGCAGATCTCATAAACAACACAAAAGAGGCGGGCGGCAGGGTGGTCTGTGTGGGGACGACGAGCTGCCGCACCATAGAGAGCGCCGCCGGTGCGGACGGGAAAGTTGCCGCCGGGAGCGGCGATACGGAGATCTTTATTTATCCGGGATATCAGTTCAAGGTGCTCGACAATCTGATCACGAATTTCCATCTGCCGGAGTCCACGCTCATCATGCTCGTGTCAGCGCTTGCGGGGCGTGAGCATGTGCTGAACGCGTACAGGGCAGCTGTGCAGGAGCGGTACAGATTCTTTTCTTTTGGGGATGCCTGCTTCATCAAGTGATATTCTATGTTGACTTTTACGGTATAATTTGCTATTTTTGTATTATAAGAAGATGTATGTATAGCAATTGCGCTATCCGGTCCGAAATTAGATTCGTAAACTGCCTGTTTCGCACTATTGCGTCGTTTAAATTCCTGGACGATGCACCGCATCGCCGTCGAAAATTTGTCTGGCACTGATACAGGCTAGGCAGTCCCTGTAGAGATCGAAGCGGAAGTGTTTCCAACGCAGGATGAGTAAATCGTTATATTGCAAAGGAGTATGGTTGATATGGAAGAGAGAAGAAAGAGCAGGAGAACTGATCTGCAGTCAAAGCTTTTGGTGAGGAGGCTTGACTCAGGCAGGCAGGAAGAGATCGGAGTGGATGTCAAGAATGTTTCCAAGACAGGGATAGGCTTTTACTGTGATGAGATCCTGGATATGGGGGCAGTGTACGAGGCGTATCTGACGATCTGGACCAAGGAAGTGATCCACGCGTTCATAGAGATCGTCCGCATCGAGAAGGTTGTGGATACATATGAGTTCGGCGGGCTTTTTATCGGAATGCCTGAGATCGACCTGCAGAGGATCGATGTGTACAATGTAGTCAGCGACGCGGAAAACTATAATGACAATTAATATCATATGACAAAAGAGCACTTTGGGGTGCTCTTTTGTTGTGGAAAAATGTTATTCTACAGAGATGAGCTCGTATTCGCGCGAGCCAAATCCCAAAGCTGCGGCAGCCTCGATCGCGTGGACGCCGTTCTTGGACTCGATGCGCTCGAGCAGGTGGTCTCTGCCGGGATCGTCGGACGCGTAGACGAGGTCGAGACATGCCTGGTCAATCGCGATCGGATCCAGGGAAGCCAGGATCCCGATGTCAGCCATGCAGGGATCTTCCGCCACGGCACAGCAGTCACAGTCCACAGACATATTCTTCATGACGTTGATGTAGACGATATTTCCCTTGAGATAGTCCACGACACTTGATGCGGCGTCCGCCATGGATTCGAGGAACGAATCATGGTCTGTGCCCCAGAAGTTGGTCGTGTCGCCCGCGCCGTGGATATAGGCTTTTCCCATGGAGGAGGCGATGCCTATGGAGAGCTGCTTGATCGCCCCGCCGTAGCCGCCCATGGGATGCCCCTTAAAGTGTGAGAGCACCAGCATGGAGTCGTAGTCGGCAAGCGATTTCCCGACAAAGTTCTTCTTGATCTTCCTGCCGTCCGGGATCGCAAGTTCCAGATCAGGACCTTCGGCATCCAGGAGCTCTACGTGAAAATATTTGCTCCAGCCGTGCTCATGGATCGTCTTCATATGCCGGTCTGTCGTGCTGCGGCTGCCCTCATAGGCGGTGTTACATTCTACGACAGTGCCGCCGACGTGGTCGATCACAGGTTTCCAGAAGTCCGGTTTCAGGAAGTTCTGGTTGCCGACCTCGCCGGAGTGGATCTTCACAGCGACCTTTCCGTCGAGTGTCCTGCCTGTCATCCGGTACAGCTCAAGTACTTTTTCGGGTGTGATAGTCCTGGAAAAATAAACGTTTGATTTCATGAAAGACCTCCTCATTCTGTTGTTATCACCTATTGTATATCATAAGAGAATTTTTTGCAAACAGCATCTGCATTTGCGGCGTACACAGCGATATAATTGCCTGTGAAACAGCCGCCGACCTCCGTGGTGAGATACTGTGCCTCGCCGGATCCGATCGTCACGGGCGCGTCCTGTCCGTCACCGCAGTAAGCAAATGTGTAGGATTCCCGCGTGCCCGTAAGCTGTAGCACGACGGTGCTGCTGTCGTATGCGATGACGCTCTCCACAGCGCGCAGGCTTCCGATCTGGCGCCGGACGATCAGACAGCGCTTCTGATCGACCACAGTCATGGCGATCTCGTAGTGATGCCGGTTGTTCATGTAGATCGCAAGACCCGCCTCGCCGTTCTCGGGGATGGTCTCCATGGAGAGTGTCAGCCGTGCCGTGAAGTCAAAATGCTCCTGGCGCCGGCAGATGAGCGATTTGACGTCGCTGCTCGACAGACCGTTTTCATTTCCATGCAGGATCAGCCCGTTTTCCGTAAATTCATACAAGCTGTGATCCGGGTTGTAGATTGTGTTCCACGACAGGTGCATGGCGGCGGTGTCGAAAGTGTCGGTGAAACTGCTGCCGGGGAGATAGCGGCTGCACTCAGTAGGTGTGCTGCATGCGGGCTCTGTGCAGGGGAGCAGTGATGTCTCGATCTCGGCGTCGACGTGACCGTCGCCGTTCATGCCCACGACTGGCCAGCCCTGTTCCCACGTGACGGGGACGAGCATGGTCTCGCGCCCCAGATTGTGCCGGAACGGATAGCCCAGCGGACGGATGCCAAGACATATAGACCACCAGTTCCCGTTCTGATCCTCGACCAGATCGGCATGTCCCACGGCTTTGATCGGCAGATCGGTGCTGCGGTTGGTGAGGATCGGATTGTGGGGGCACGCTTCATAAGGACCATAGACAGAATCGCTTCTCGCGATCGTGACCATGTGGCAGTATTCGGTGCCGCCCTCCGCCATCATGAGATAGTACATGCCGTTGATCTTGTAGAGGTGGGGTCCCTCGGGGTTGTTGCCGCCGGAACCGTTCCACGCATAGATCTGTTCGCCGACGTGCTCACAGCGGATCTGTATCTGGTCTTCGACAGTCGTTTTTGACAGTGTCAGCTCCGCGATGAAGACGCCTGTGTCGGTGCCGCTGTAGTAGACCTTGCCGTCGTCGTCAAAAAAGAGAGAGGGATCGATCCCGCCAAAGGGCAGCATGACCGGGTCGGACCAGTCGCCGTACGGATCCGTGGTGTAGACGAAGAAGTTGCCGCCCGCCGGACCGCCCACATTTGTGACGATACAGTAGTAGACGCCCTCGTGACAGCGGATCGTGGGGGCATAGATCCCCAGACAGTTCGGCGCCTCCTTTGTCAGGGTGAACTGGCTGTCCCTGCTGAGGATATGGTTGATCTGTTCCCAGTGGACAAGGTCCGTGCTGTGAAACAGCGGCAGCCCCGGAAAATATTCGAAACTGCTCGTCACCAGATAAAAGTCGCCGCCAACCCGGCAGATGCTCGGATCAGGGTGGAAACCGGAAAGAATAGGGTTTGTGTACTTCATGATATGATCACTCCTTTGTGGTTGATTTTTGTGGTTGAAATAAGACATATCATCAGTATAAAATGAAACGGACAAAAAAGATACCATCATATATATAAAATGTGTTAACATTTTTGAAAAAGTGTGTTAAACTTTAAGAGTGTACTACTTTAAATAATGAAAGTGAAGGAGAGTTATGAATGGCTAACTATTATCAACCGGAAATTGAAACGATGCCGGTGGAGCAGATCCAGGCTCTGCAGAGCGGGCGGCTGGCAGAACAGGTAAAATTTGTGTACGACAATGTAAAATTTTATCATGACAAAATGGACGAGTTGGGTGTGAAACCCGATGACGTGAAGGGAATAGAGGATCTACATAAGCTTCCATTTATCACGAAAGACGATCTGCGTGACCAGTACCCGTACGGACTGCTGGGCGTGCCGCTCTCAGACTGCGTGCGCATCCAGTCCACGAGCGGTACAACGGGACGCCGCGTTGTGGCGTTCTACACACAGGAGGACATCGATGTGTGGGAGGAGTGCTGTGCGCGTGCGATCGTTGCCGCAGGCGGCACAAAGGACGATGTGTGCCACGTCTGCTATGGCTACGGGCTCTTTACGGGCGGTCCGGGACTCAACGGCGGATCGCACAAGGTAGGCTGCCTCACGCTGCCGATGTCCTCCGGAAACACGGAGCGCCAGCTCCAGTTTATGACGGATCTGGGTTCCACGATCCTCTGCTGTACGCCGTCCTACGCGGCTAATCTCGGCGAGTCGATCAACGAGAGGGGACTGCGCGATCAGATCAAGCTGAAAGCCGGCATCTTTGGCGCGGAGCCGTGGACTGAGGAGATGCGCAGGAATATCGAGAGATCGCTTGGCATCAAGGCGTACGATATCTACGGGCTCACGGAGATCTCAGGACCGGGCGTCTCCTTCGAGTGCGAGGAGCAGCAGGGCATGCACATACAGGAGGATCATTTTATTCCCGAGATCATCAACCCCGATACGGGGGAAGTGCTGCCGGAGGGAGAGATCGGGGAACTTGTGTTTACCTGTATCACCAAGAAGGCGTTTCCGCTCCTGAGATACCGCACAAGGGATCTCTGCTATCTGACCAGAAAGCAATGTTCCTGCGGGCGCACGCACATACGCATGCACAAGCCGATGGGAAGGAGCGACGACATGATGGTCGTGAAGGGCGTCAATGTGTGGCCGTCACAGATCGAAACGGTTCTGCTGAACAAGGGATATGAGGCGAACTATCAGATCGTGGTTGACCGTGTCGGAAACAATGACACGATCGAGGTTCAGGTGGAAAAGACGCCGGAGATGGCAGCAGATACCGGATTCAACACGGCGGAGCGCGAGCGGGTGATCGTGGCAGGTCTAAAGTCGATGCTCGGCATCAAGGTGGATGTGAAGGTGGTCGAACCCAAGACGATCACGAGAAGCGAGGGCAAGGCGGTCCGCGTCATCGATAAGCGGGATCTTTACAAATAGGCAATGTGAGATAAACCGAGTAGTGGAACGCTCGTTTTCCGCTACCCGGTTTTGTCTTTGTCTTTATGCTTGCTGGAAATGATAAAATAGGACTGTGTGGATGTCGCGACCATGGTCCCGTCAGCTTTGTAGACATTCACCTCGTAGACTGCGATGGTGGAGCCGTACTTGATCTCCTTTGCCTCAGCGACCAGCTTTTCGGTGTCGCATGCGGGTGCGAGATAGTGGATGTTGCTGTCGACCGTCACGATGCTGTCGCCATGTGTGAGGGCGGCACTGCCGCCGATCGTGTCAGCGAGCGCAAAGGTGCATCCGCCATGCACGGTGCCGAGCGGATTCAGGATTTCAGGACGCAGGGGCATCTCCCCCTTGCAGTATCCCTCTGAGAGTTCTGTGATCTTCATGTGAAGAAGCTGTATAAAGCCCAGAGTGCCATAAAAGTGATTTCTGATCTCATCATAATTTTTCATAGTGGTGATCCCTCTTTCTGTATAAAGTATATTTTATCCCATTTTTCAGATTTTTCAACCTTCTTTTGACGACTTTTTCTAAGGGAACGTGTTAAGAGCGGCTCCCCATTCAAATTTAGGGCCTGCATTCGTCAAAAGTTGCAAGCTCATTTCAGCAAGAAACATAGTACTATAATAAACTAATGTTTGCTTATGTGCGGGCTGTGTGGCGTATGTGAGGGAACGGGGGAGCATGCGAAAAAACTTGCAATAAAAACGATGACGAGGTGGTTATTCCAGATGTATCAATCATTTGTAATATGAGAGATAGAAAGAATGTTTCTTTTACCGGAATACCACGTTTTGTAATGGAAGTATTATCAGATGCAACCGAAAACTATGACCGGAACGAGAAAATGGATATATATAGAAAAGTCGGTGTTTCTGAATACTGGATCGTGGATTGGAGAAAGAAACAAGTCGAAGTCTATATGTTTGACTGGAAAGACGATGATACCAGTGATTCATATCTTTATAGAACAGTTACGCCAGAGAATAAGGAAGATTTACAAATTGTGATGTTTCCGAATTTGCACATATCTTTTGATGAACTATTTAATATTGAATAGTGGGATAATTGTCGTACAAAGGATTGGTATTCTATATACAGAAGAAAATACTTTTATTGATGCCTTAAATCAGCGGGAGTGTATAATAAAGTGTTATTGACATCCTTAAAGAACAAAAAATGGAAACCATGCAGATGTTTTCCATTTTTTAAAAAATTGGGGTCAGCCCATATTTAGAATCCTTAAAACCCTTTATTTACAAGGGTTAATAACAGTGGAGTAGACGGGAGTCGAACCCGTGTCCAAAAAACCATCCCATGTACTTCTACAGGTTTAGTTGATTGTTTTGAGCAAAGCTCATTTCCCTTCTGTACAGGCGAACCAACGCCCCTATACAGTCAGTAGCTTCATGATACGCCCACATACGCAAAGCTTAATATGTGTCGTTTCCTACATGATCGATGCCTGGCTCCCAATGTGTAGGTGCACTAGGTCAGACAGCAGCTATTAAGCTGCGAATGCTAAATTGTCTTCAGCGTTTAATTTTAATTTTGGAATTTACGCATGCCTGCGACCTGCTTCTCCATCTTCAAGTTCCCTGTCGAAACCTTTACTACCCCTTGATCAATCAAGGTTATTTAATGATAACAGAGAAGGTATAAATAGTCAAGTAAAAATTTTGAATTGCTTGAAAATGCTGTGCAATCTGATATAATTAAGATGAAAGAATATTTAGATAATAATAAGGAGGCGCAGCATGATATGAAGAAAATTCATAAATATTTGATGTATGCATTTTTGGTGACAGCAATCCTGGTCATAGGTATCGCTGTGAATTCAAAGATGTCCCTTGCATCAGATGCAAAAGCAGAAGATATAAAAGCCGCAGAAATGGAAGTCCATTTCATCGATGTGGGGCAGGGGGATTCCACGCTCATCATATGTGACGGGCATGCCATGCTGATCGATGCAGGTGACTATTCCAAAGGAACGGCGATCCAGAATTATCTGCAGAAACAGAAAGTCAAGAAGCTCGATTATCTGATCCTGACACACCCCGATTCGGACCATATCGGCGGCGCGCCGGTTATCATTTCGAAGTTTGAGATCGATAAAGTATTTGTGTCGAATTATGAGAAGGATAACAAGACCTATCAAAAGCTGATACAGGCTCTTGATAATAAGCGGTTGAAGTACACAACACCGGAAGTTGGGGCACAGTATGTTCTGGGGACAGCCGAGATAACAATACTGGCGCCAAATGGTACATATGATAATCCAAATGATGCTTCGATCGCCCTGATGGTTCGGAACGGAGAAAATAAGTTTCTGTTTACCGGAGATGCGGGAGAAGATGCGGAGCAGGACATACTGGCGGCGGATGTAGATCTTTCGGCAGATGTCTACAAGGCTGGACATCATGGCAGCAGGAGTTCTACTTCCATGAATTTTTTTGAGGCGGTCAGCCCTGCGTGCGCAGTCATCAGCTGCGGTGAGGATAATTCTTATGGTCATCCGCACGCCGAGACGCTAAACACATTTCGTACGAACGGTGTCAAAGTATATAGGACCGATGAAGATGGAACGATCATAGCTTCGTCAGATGGGAAAAAGATAACATTTAATGTGCCTGCATCGGAGACATGGAAATCCGGAGAGCCCAATGGAAACAGCTCAGTCTGGGAAGCACCTGATCAGAAACAGGGGACGGAGAAGCCAGGGGCAGCAGATGGGACTTCGTCTCTGGAGGAACCGCAGCAGGAGTCGGAAAAAGCAGAAGCAACCGAGATTACGTATGTACTCAACACAAAGACCATGAAATTTCACAAACCATCCTGCAATGGACTGCCTACGACAAACCGGAAGGATTCCTGTGAGAGCAGAGAAAGCATTGTTGCACAGGGATACGAGCCCTGCGGGCGATGCAACCCATAGAGCAGAGGCTGAAATCAGAGAACGCAACGTCTTGAATCCAAAGTCCATCGGGAGCAGTCGGATGGGAGTTAGTATGAAGTCAGAGAACACAACATCTTGAACCAAAAGCCCATCGGAGCAGTCGAGTGGGAGTTAGCGGGATAAAATATACAAAAAGGAGTGGAACATTATATGAACATTACGATCACAGGGAATCTGGGAAGCGGCAAATCCAGTGTTGCCAAAATATTGAAGGAGAGAGGCTATGAGTATTCTTCGACGGGGAACATATTCAGGCAGCTTGCCATGGAAAAGGGGCTTTCTGTCGAGGAATTCAACAGACAGGTTAACGAGGCGGCAAACCGTGGAGATCATTCCGTGGACAAGATGATCGACGACACAACGACCAGGATCGGAGAGGAGCGGGACGATGTTGTGTTTGACTCGCGCCTTGCATGGCATTTTGCACCGAAGAGCTTCAAGGTATTTATCATCACCGATATTGATGAGGCAAGCCGCCGCGTGTTCAACGACAGCCTTCGTGCAAACTCGGAGTCCTATGAGTCGCAGGGCACATGCAGAAAGGCGCTGATCAACAGGCAGAAACTCGAGACTGTGCGGTATAAGGAGGTCTACGATATCGATTACTATGATATGAGCAATTACAACCTGGTAATAGAGAGTACGAATGCATCACCGGACGAGATCGCACAGGAAATATTGGATAAAATGGCGGAATACCATCACGGCAGTTTTGATAAAATAATGGAGTTGAACCCTTCCTCGATCCAGGTGGCAGATCATGCAGCATTGAGACCATCTAACACAGTGGAAGTTTCTGAGAAATGCGGTGTCTTTACATTGACGGCAGGAAAAAATAATCTTGATGAGGCGATTGCACAGGGAGTTAAATTTGTCCCAGTCAGAGTGTCTGCCTCTGAAGCCGGAGGCGAGGACAGCTTTATGAATTTTACCAATATGGTCACTACTTTCTAATATGAGAAATAAAAAGCAGCTCGAAGGGTGGCATTATATAAGGATGTTAAATTCAAAGACTTTGTAATCAGCCAGAATGATTGGATTGTAGGCAAATTCAAATCATACGGAGGAATTGCAAAATGGCAAAATCAATCTTTGAGAGATTAGGCGGCGAATATGAACAGCAAGGGGATTATCTAATACCACGCTTGACTGTACCCGCCGAAGAAGAACAACCGATAGGTATATGGGGACAGCGGCATCTGGACTATTTGAAGCAGTACCGCAATGTTACATACACCAATATTCTCACAAGCGGCAAGCTGAATACATACCTTGCCGACATTGACAGACAGGCGCAGGAACGCTTTGAAAGGCTCATAAAGGGCATGAAACAGGCACAGGGCATAACGGAACGACTAAAAGAAGAAAACGCCTTAGAATGGATAGGGCAGCTCAATAGCATAAGGGCTTGTGCGAGGGAGATTGTGAACGAGGAAATTATATATGCTTAATCAGCAAAGCGGCAGAGAGAAATCTCTGCTGTTTTTTTCGGGAGAGTTTTGTGAATATAAATGGAAATTATTTATGAATATAAGGCGAAGCAGATTGACAAAATCATAACAACGGAATATAATTAAACCGATGGTTTAATTATTGAAAGGAGATATACAGATGGCACGCAGAAAAAAAGAACCAAAAAGCGTACATAGAGAAAATATTGCCGCTGCTGCTTCGGCATTGTTTATGGAGAAAGGGATTACGGCAACTTCCATGAATGATATAGCAAAAGCGGCGGGATATAGCAAAGCAACATTATATGTGTACTTTGAGAACAAAGAGGAAATTATCGGTTTTTTAGTGTTAGACAGCATGAAAAGGCTTTACGGTTATATCACTTCTGCATTGGAGCAGCAGGAGGAAACAAAGGCAAGGTATGATATGATTTGTCGGGGGTTAGTCCTATACCAAGAAGAATTTCCTTTTTATTTTAGACTGGTGTTAGATAAAATTAAAATGGATTTTGAAAGCCAAGATTATTTGCCCGAAGAGAAAGAAACCTATCAAGTCGGGGAGGAGATAAATGAAAAAATAAAGGATTTTTTAGTGGGTGGCATGAAAAAAGGCGATTTGCGTGATGACATAAAAATTATGCCTACGATCTTTCAGTTTTGGGGTATGTTGTCAGGGCTTATCCAGTTGGCGGCAAATAAAGAAGAATACATTGAAAAAACAATACACTTATCTAAAATTCAGTTTTTAGAGTATGTTTTTGATATGTTGTACCGTTCGATTGAAAAGGAGGGAGTGAAATGATTACGAATAAGAAATTGGTGCTTGCGATTTTAGGCAGCCCCCATAGAAATGGAAAGACGGCATCTATGATGGATATTGCAATCCGCAGAGCAGAGGAGAAGGGCTATATGGTGACTAAAATAAATCTGTATGAAAAAAATATCTCATTCTGCATAGGGTGCCGTAACTGTATAGACACGAAAGTCTGCACGCAAAAAGATGATATACAGGAAATTGCCAGCCTTTTGCGTAAATGTCAAATAGTCTTTCTTGCGGCTCCCGTTTATTGGGCGAATGTTCCTGCCCCTGTTAAAAACTTATTTGACCGATTATTAGGAACAGCTATGGAAGAAACAAGTACTTTTCCAAAACCACGTTTGAAAGGCAAGAAATATATGGTTTTGACTTCCTGCAATACTCCTTTCCCATTTTCATGGATATTTGGACAATGCAGGGGGGCAATACGCAATATGGACGAATTTTTTAAGACTGCAGGCATGAAGTCAATAGGCAAAGTGGTTTATTCAGGTGCATCTTCTAAAAAGGAGCTTCCAAAGCACATAGCCAGAAAGATTGAGAGGTGTTTGAAATGAAAATATCTACAAAGAAAATGATTTCATTTATCATTTTACTTCTATTACTTATTGCTCTAATTTGTGGAGTGGTTTACTTAAAGAAAGTTACTGATTATAAACAAGCCGTAGGGGAAACTACTTTTGGTGAAATAGATATTGCTGATGTTTCCAATGGAATTTATATCGGAGAATATGATGTGAATTTTATATATGCCAAAGTGGAAGTAACTGTAGAAGATGGGGAAATTGTAAGTATTAACATTTTGGAGCATAGGCATGAACGTGGAAAAGCCGCAGAAACAGTCATAGAGAAAATAATTGATGAACAGAAAATAGATGTTGATGCAATTTCTGGTGCAACCAATTCAAGCACTGTCATAAAAAAGGCTGTTGAAAATGCGCTCAAAGGAGAAACGTAAGATATGAATGAAAAAGCAAAATGGATACACTGTCCTGTTTGCAGAAATAAGACCCGTGACAGAATTAGAGAAGATACAGTTTTGAAAAACTATCCCCTCTATTGCCCGAAATGCAAACAGGAAACATTGATTGAAGTAAAGAATTTACAAATTACAGTCATCACAGAGCCAGACACTTTAGATGCAGAGCCGATGAATTTGTGAGAAATCACAGTTGTCGGTTCTGGTTTGTTTTATATGGATTTTAATGCAAATCCCTTTGACGGTAGATAGCGAATCTTGACATTTCTTTCTCAATACTGTATAATACAATACTGTATTATACAGTATTGAAAGGAGAAAATATATGTCAACTATTGATTTAATAATTTTAGGCTCACTCTATCAAAGCCCCAAAAGTGCATACGAGTTACAAAAACAAATTGAAGACAGGCATTTAGCCAGATGGGTAAAAATAGGTTCTTATACAGTATATAAAAAAGTTATCCAATATGAAAAAAAAGGATTTGTCCTTAGTGAAACAAAGAAGAATGGGAATATGCCCGAAAAAACAGTATATACACTCACATCAAATGGGAAAACAAAGTTTCGTGAATTGATGTCTGAATTTTCAGCAGGTGAAACCAGAATATTTTTAGATTTCAACGCCGTCATTGTAAATATGTCATTGCTTGATGATACAGATTTCAAAGAATGTATGAACAATATAAAGAACAGCATTTGTAAAACCAAACACCAAATACAAGAACAAATGTCAAGACAAAAGGAAATGACTTTATTAGGACAAATGATATTGGAACAACAATATATGCTTTTAGAAACATTAGAAAAATGGGAAAAGATTTTTGAACAGAAAATTAACAGGGAGGATGAAAAACATGATTAGCTTTATCTTATTAAACCTTACGATTAACAGTCATCAAAGAGCCAGACGCACAGCCGCAGAGCCGATGAATGGAGGGTAAGACTACCATTGTTCATTGGTTCTGTTTTATTTATGAAATGTTTTTAGGAGATGTTAGTTCCATGTCTTTACAGAAAATTATCATAGGAGGATTTAATATCGTTTTTGTCGGGCAGTAGAGAATATCCCTGCCCTCAAAATGGAAATAGAATATCATGTTGTAGGAACTAAAAACTCCTATATCCTTATGCCCGATTGGACTTACGTTCAGTCGGGTGTTTTTGTTCTTCATCGATGCCGTTCGCCGCCTTTCCAATCTGGATTTTAGCATTTTCAAAAATTTCAGATTGGAGGAAAAAAGAATGGCATACAACAACGGACGGGAGAACAGGAAATGGCTTATCTGGAAAGAAGCCGAGGAAAAAATATTGAGAGAACACGGAGTTGATGAAACCACCATAGAACAAATCCGCACAGACGACAGGGCAGACTTCAATTCCAACAGGCGGTTTTACCATTGGACAAGCGACTTCGGCGAATACCTTGAGGAGATGGCAGACAGGGAGCGGAATACCGAGGTAAAGACCGTTGCTGATTTACTGGACGAGATTGAGGACGAAACTCTGTATCGGGCATTGCTTACGGTGGACAGGCGTACCCTGCAAATTATCCTACTGAAGATGCAGGGCTATTCCACGAAAGAAATTGCCCCGCTTGTGGGATTGACAACAGGGGCTATCTATGCAAGATTAGACCACTTACGGAAAAAACTGCGAAAGATTTTATAATTATCTAATATTTTCTGTTTTTTTATGGACTATTGGGTGAGGGATAAATTTCCCTTGCCCAATTTTCAAAATAGGTGAATAAAATTCCTGTCCACAGGGAATACGTAACAGTTCAGCCTTCTGGCTTCACTGTTACTCATATATGCACCTCTCAAACCTATTCAGACAGTTTCCTCTCAAAACGGTCCTTACGCGGGTCTGCCGGAATTTTAGTCGGATATTCCCCCTGAAAGCAGGCAGCGCAATAATCCTCACTGTCTATCAGTTTATCCAGCTTTTCTACTGGTAAATATCCCAAAGAATCTACTCCAATGATCCTTGCAATCTCGCCCATACTATGATGGCATGCAATCAGTTTTTCCTCTGAATCAATATCCGTACCGTAATAACAGGGATATAAAAATGGAGGGGCAGAGATTCTCATATGGATCTCTTTCGCTCCGGCATCACGCAAAAGTTTTACAATACGTTTGCTGGTCGTCCCTCTGACAATGGAATCATCAATCAGTACAACTCTTTTTCCATCAATTACCTTCTTGACAGGACTCAGCTTAATCCTGACCTTATCCAGACGTTCATTTTGTCCCGGAGAGATGAATGTCCTTCCGATATACTTATTTTTGATCAGCCCGATCCCGTAGGGAATACCGGATTTTTTCGCATACCCCAATGCCGCGTCCAATCCGCTGTCTGGAACGCCGATCACGATATCCGCGCATTTTGGATAGCTCTCTGCCAGTAATTCTCCGGCTTTCATCCGGGATTCATGTACGGATATGCCGTCTATAACAGAATCTGGTCTTGCAAAATAGATGTATTCAAAAATGCAGATTCTCCGTCTCTGTTTTTCACAGTGTTCCCGCCTTGATTCCACACCGTTTTCCGTAAATACCAGAATCTCTCCCGGCAGCACATCACGGATAAACTCTGCTCCTACCGCTGACAGAGCACAGCTTTCAGATGCAGCCACATATGCCCCGTCCGCCGTCTTTCCATAGCAAAGCGGCCGGAACCCATATGGATCTCTTGCCGCAATCATCTTTGTAGAAGAAATCATCACCAGCGAATAAGCGCCTTCCAATAAATTCATGGTATTGCTGACTGCTTCCTCAATGCTTGGCGTCACAAGCCTTTCTCTCGTAATCACATAAGCGATGGTTTCTGTATCACTGGTTGTATGGAAAATGGCTCCCGATAATTCCAGCTTATCGCGAAGCTCCAATGCATTGCTTAGATTCCCATTGTGCGCCAGCGCCATCTTTCCTTTCTGGTGATTGACTTCAACAGGCTGGCAGTTATTTCTTGTATTTCCTCCGGTTGTTCCATATCTTACATGTCCCACCGCCATATTTCCCATCGGAAAATGGGTGAATGTATCTTCAGAAAATACTTCACTGACAAGTCCCAGATCTTTATAAGAAGAAAATACGCCGTCATCATTCACAACAATCCCACAGCTCTCCTGTCCTCTGTGCTGCAGGGCATACAGCCCATAATAAACAATGCCTGCCACATTTCCTTTTTGGGTACCCATCACTCCGAATACACCGCATTCTTCATGAATAGCCATAACCTCATTCCCTCCTGCTATATAGAGTATTCTGCACAAAAGTCGCAAAATGTCCTGACTTTTATTCCACATCCTGAAGGGCGTCAAAACCTTCTTCACCGGTTCTCACTTTTACCACATTTTCCACATCATAAACAAAAATCTTTCCATCTCCAATGTGTCCTGTGTAAAGTACCTTCTTCGCTGTGTCAATCACCCTGCGGACCGGAACGGCGCTGACTACGATATCCACCTGTACTTTTGGAAACAGATTCGCTTCAACCTGTACACCACGGTAATATTCCGGTTTGCCTTTCTGAATCCCGCATCCTAAGACATGGGATACTGTCATACCAGTAATCCCAAGCTTCATGATCGCATTCTTTAATGCTTCAAATTTGGATTCCTTGCAGACAATCTCAATCTTTGTAAACTTCGGAGTTCCTTCTTCAAATGCAGGTACTTTCTTAACAGGGATTGCTTCCGCAACCGGAGTATCACCGGATACCACCACAGGATCATTTCCCTCTTCAATATACTCTGGAAGCATTGCAAAACCTGCATATGCAGAAGAGAGACCATGCTCTGCCGCATCAAGGCCAGCCATTTCTTCTTCTCTATCTACACGAAGACCCGCAATTGCTCTGATCACAAGAAATGTAATCGTTATAGTAACCGCCGTCCATGCTGCGACGCTGGCAAAACCGATAAACTGAAGTTTTAATAACTCAAAACCGCCGCCATAAAACAGACCAGTTAAAGTTTCTCCCGAAGCATTTGCAATACTGTATCCGGGTGCCGTATCTGTAGCAAATAATCCAACTGCCAGTGTCCCCCAGATCCCATTCATGCAATGCACTGCAACTGCTCCGACCGGATCGTCAATGCGAAGTACATGGTCAAGAAGCCAAACACCAAACACGACCAAAAAGCCTGCAACTACTCCAATCACAACCGCACCGAATGCATCCGTCACATCACACGGCGCTGTGATTGCCACAAGTCCTGCCAAAGATGCGTTCAGACACATGGAAACATCCGGCTTTCCATATTTTATCCATGTAAAGATCATACAGACAACAGTTGCAACAGCCGGCGCGACTGTTGTTGTCAGGAAAATAGAACCAAGCTGCGCAATAGAAGTTGCAGCCGCACCATTAAATCCATACCAGCCGAGCCAAAGAATAAACACCCCAAGTGATCCAAGTGCAATGCTGTGTCCCGGAAATGCATTTACTTTCAAAACTTTTCCACTCGTATCCCTGGTAAATTTTCCGATACGGGGACCAAGAATTTTTGCACCGATCAATGCGGAAATACCACCTACCATATGAATCGCACAGGAGCCGGCAAAGTCGTGGAAGCCAATCTGCGAAAGCCATCCTCCTCCCCAGATCCAGTGTGCTTCGATCGGATAAATCAGCGCAGAAATCACACCGGAATAAATACAATAGGAAAGAAATTTTGTACGTTCTGCCATTGCACCGGAAACGATGGTTGCCGTTGTAGCACAGAATACAAGGTTAAATACAAAGCTTGAAAAATCAAACTCTGCATATGCCGTAAACAAATCAAATCCCGGCTTTCCGATAAATCCAAACAAGTCTTCTCCCATCAGCAAACCAAAGCCAATCAGTATAAATACTACGGTTCCAATACAAAAATCCATCAAGTTCTTCATAATGATATTTCCTGTATTTTTTGCCCTGGTAAAACCTGCCTCTACCATTGCAAAACCTGCCTGCATCCAGAACACCAATGCGGCGCCAATTAAAAACCAGACTCCAAACACTTCGCCGGATACTGCTTCCTGCACAAGTTCTTTCATAACTTCATCCATATTTCTTCCTCCAATCAGGTTAAATTTATCAACTTACTTTACGCCAAACAGTAAATTCTACGTCTTCCGCACCTGTAAGCCGCATCGCTGTTTCTTCCAATTCATCGGTCTTGACCGCAATCTGTTCTTCCAATCTTGCAAGTTTTTTTAGAAGTCCCTCCCATCTGGACTTAAGCTCCGGCATCCGTACATTCTTTTCATCCAGCAAATGCGGCATACAATCCGGTGTTGTACGGTAAAGCGGCTGGAATACTTTACATCCAAAAAATCTGATACATTCTTCATAATCCCACTCCTTCCAATTTGAAAATAAAAAGGCAAGGATGGCTTTCATGACGCTTTTCCCTGCGCCGCAAAAGACCCCCTTGCCTTTACATGTTGGATGATACACCCTTTAAAATCATTTGTCAATCCTTTTTTAATTTTTCTATCGTTTTTAAGTAACAGTTCAGCCTACTGGCTGGACTAACTGGTATTACACCGGCTAAAATATAGCCGGTGTACCCATAAATAATTTCTTCAGCGCGTCTATGGACTTCCGTTTCATGGCACCTTTTGACTATGTGAAGGCTGAACTGTTACGGGAATACTAAAAAATTTGCCCAAAATCTTGACATGGGTATAGCCACTATGGTATTCTGAAATACCCATGAGGGAATTGGAAGATTGAAAATTAAATAAGAACATAGATTGAAGAATGGAATGTCAGCCAACGAACAAGGCTGACCGCTGCCGAACGTAAGCCGCCCTTTTCGGCTGGCGTATGGCAGCATGCTTTTGAATTTCAAAGCCGTTACATAGCATTGCGAATCCGAGCAGGAGAAATCTCTCCTGTCGCTCGTGGTGCAGTGTGGCGGCTTTTTCGTTTATCCAAAAGTCAAGAGAAATCAAATCCAGAACGGAGGTGGAAAGGACATAGGATTTTCTTTTCGGAAGGTAAGACAGGCATTAAGAATGCCGCTGCATAGGAAAAATGCTCTGCGGCGTTGTCCACAGAGATAGCGAGCATCGGATTGTGTCAGCCATAGCGGAAAATGCCCTGCATTTCCCGCTATGACCGCAGTGCTCCTCGAATGCTCATGCAAGCATGGCATTCTCATCGCTACTCGCGCACAATCCAAATCCACGCCGCTTGCTGGCATGGACTAACTCAGGGAACATCCCTGAATACCCTGTTAAGAATAAAATTCAAGACTGGAGGATAAGGAAAATGAACAGAGAAAAATCAGAAAAGGACGTGCGGAATGTTCCGATTACCGTCCGACTGAACGAGGAAGAACATCAAAAATTAAAGCAGTGCGCCGCCGCTTGCGGTCTGTCCGCAGCAGAATTTATGCGCCAGTTATGCAAGGGAAACGCCCCGCAGCCCAAGCCTAAAACCGAGTTTTGGGAGCTGATAAACAAGCTCTATGAGGTGCATGACGCTTTCAAAAAGTGTGTTCCCTACTATCCGACCGCCGCTGAAATCTGTAAGGAGATTGAAAATTTTATCTTAGAATTGCAACAGAAATCCACTCTCCCACAACGGTTCAGCATAGAAGAATTGACGGAACAGGGGGCGGTCTGATATAGCAGTAACGAGCCTATGGCATGTTAAAGGGAGCATAAAAGACGTGATTGACTATATAGAAAACCCAGAAAAGGCCGTGCCGAATCAAGATATGCAGGACTTTTTTGACGTGTTCTTCTATGTGAAGAATCCGTCAAAAACAAATGAGGGTGAGTATATTTCTGCAATCAACTGTCTGAAAGAAGTCGCCTTACAGCAAATGATTTTGACAAAGAAACAGTACCAAAAGACAGGCGGGTATATCGCATGGCACGGCTACCAAAGCTTCAAGCCAAACGAGGTAACGCCCAAACAATGCCATGAAATCGGATTGAAACTGGCAATGGAAATGTGGGGCGGCAAGTACCAGATAATCGTTGCCACACACCTTGACAAAGGACATCTGCATAACCATTTCTGTTTCAACTCCGTTTCTTATCTGGATGGGAGCAAATACAATTACTCAAAATCGGAGCAGAAAAGGTTGAGGGAGGTGTCCGACCGCTTATGCCGAGAGTATGGATTGTCAGTCATAGAGCATCCAAAGAAAGCCCCCTCAAGACCGCTTTATCTGGACGAAAAAAGTGGAAAGCCGACACGCTACAACGTCTATCGGGAGGATTTAAGGGAAGCAATCAACGGGAGCAGGGATTTACAGCACATGATGAAATATCTTTCTGACAAAGGATATGAGGTTGATTTTTCGGGCAGCCATTGGAAAATGAAGCTGCCGCAGTACAGGCATTTCACAAGGTTAGACACGCTTGACGAGCGGTTGACACCAGATTTCATACGGTCATGTTTAGGCGGGGCTTCCCGATATGGAAACTACAAAGCAAGGATTTCCTACTCCCCGCATATGCCAGAGCAGTACAAAAACGCATGGAAACCGCATCAGAAAACCACGGGGATTTTAGCGTTGTATTACTACTGGTGCTATCAGTTGGGGATATTCCCCAAAGGCACGGACTACAAGCCGACAAGCCCGCTGATGAAAGAAGAATTGCGGAAACTGGACGATATTACTGCACAGGTAAGGTATATGTCAAAGCAGGGCATCTCCACCCTCTCCGACTTACACGCCGACAGGGAGAAAAACCAGACCGAAATGAATAAACTTATCGACTACCGCCAGCACTTGCGGAACAAGGTACGCCGTGCTTTACCAGCCGAAAAAGAAACACTCCGAGCCGAAAAACAGGACGTGACAGAGAGGATAACGGAGCTTAGAAAGCGGCTGAAATATACAAACGAGATTGAAAAACGCTCTGCCTATATCGACAACTGCTTAGACCAAATCCACGATGCGATTGAAAACCAGCGGTCAAATACAAACGTCAGAGCAGGCAGGGCAGACCGCAGGAGGGAGGAATTATTTCGATGAATGAACCTTTTGGCGGCACAGAAAAAGAAGAATTTTCAGAAGAAACTGCCATCCGTCAGATGATTGATGAGATTACGGACTGTCTTGCATCCATGACAAAAGAAGAACGGCTGGCATGGTTCCGCAGGTCGCAATATCCCCATCCTGTCAATTTCCAGAAAGAGATAGGCGGCACGGTTTATACAGTTAATGCCCATTTTAATGCTGCCGCTTCTGAGAGCATTCAGGAAAAAACCGAACGCATTCTCCTAAAACTATAAACGGCATTTGAATTAAGGCTTTAAAGCGTTGAAGTATTCTGCCAGATATGGTATGATAATGACACCTACAATTCATATCATGTCTGGCTGCGGAAAGGAGAACTATGAGCAATCAGCCAGAAAAAATAACAGCTTTATACTGTCGTTTAAGCCGTGACGATGAGCAGGACGGGCTTTCGGGCAGCATCAAAAACCAGCAGTCCATACTGGAAAAATATGCAAAAGAGAATGGATTTCGCAATCCCCGCTTCTTTATAGACGACGGATTTTCGGGAGTTACGTTCACAAGACCCTCTTTTATGGAGATGATGGACTTAGCCGAGCAGGGGAAAATCGGGACGATTATCGTCAAAGACCACTCAAGGCTTGGGCGCAACCGCCTTGTTGTCGGGCAGTTACTGGAAGAAGATTTTGAGCGTCTGGACGTGCGTTATATTGCCATCATGGACAATATCGACACAGCAAAAGGCATCAGCGACCTTGTCCCAATGCAGGACTTATTCAATGAATGGCACGCCAAGAACACGAGCCAGAAAGTGCGGAACGTGTTCCGAAACAGGGGAATGTCAGGCAAGCCTTTAACATTCAACCTGCCTTTCGGATACAGAAAAAATCCAGACAATCCCACAGAATGGCTTATTGACGAGCCTGCGGCTGAGATTGTGCGGCGGATTTTTGACATGTGCATAGCGGGGCTTGGACCAGCGCAGATAGCAAAAAAGCTGAAGGCAGACAAAGTGATGACCCCTACGGAATACTGGAACAGCATTGGGAAAGCATACCGCAGACCGCCCGCCATACCGTACCACTGGTCAGCCGACAGCGTGGGGAACATCCTCTCACGGCAGGAATATATCGGGGACACTGTCAATTTCCGCACAGCCAGAAAATCCTTCAAGCATAAGAAACGTCTGGAACGCCCGCAGGAGGAATGGCAGATATTTAAGGACACCCACCCTGCCATTATTGACGAAGAAACCTTCCTGCTTGTGCAGGAGCTTCGGGAACACCGCCGCAGACCGACAAGGAGTGGGATTGTCAGTATGTTTTCTGGTCTGCTTTACTGTGCAGACTGTGGGGAAAAGCTGTATTACAGCGCAAAAAACAACTATAAACTGGAACACGCCTATTTCTTCTGTTCCAGTTACCGCAGGAACTCAGATGTGTGTTCTGCCCACTATATCCGTGAAAAAGTCGTGGCGGAGATTGTATTGGAAAGTATGCAGCGGGTATTCTGGTATGTGCAGAGTTTTGAAAAAGATTTTGCCAGAAAACAAATGGCAGCTTTCGGAGATGAGATGAAAAAGGAACTTGCCCAAAAGCGGAAGGAGCTTTCAAAAGCAAAAAAACGCGCAGTTGAGATTGACCGCCTTATCCAGAAAATCTATGAGGATAATGTCAATGGGAAGATTTCTGATGAACGGTTCGCCACCATGTCGATGGCGTTTGAGGAAGAACAGCGGCAGATAAAATCCGCCATTCCCAACATGGAGCAGTACCTTGAAACAGAAACAGACAAAAGCGACAGCCTTCAGCGGTTTATCGACAGGGTAAAATGCGTCACGCAGCTTACAGAATTAACGCCAGAAATCGTACACGAATTTATTGAAAAGATTGTTGTGTCCAAGCCAGAATATATTGACGGCAAACGCCACCAGAATTTAAAAATATATTATAATGGCGTGGGCATTGTCCGAGAACCATCACCAGAAGAAATGGAAGAACTGTTCCAAGAGCATATGCAGGACAGGACAGCCAATCAGAAAATCAAAACAGCGTAGCCCCAAGGCTACACTGTCTACATAATCACATCATTATATTTTAGTCTTTGAAGAAAAAACATCCTTACGGAATACCACTGAATTGAGCTGTTTTTTATTTCTCATAGATCCTATTTTTAGATCCTATTTTGTGATTTCCATAAAGGCGTAGTCTTTCAGAACATTGTTCCAGATCTTGTACGCCTTGCTGTTCTCGTGAACGTACTGATCTGCACTGAACTCCGGTCGGATCGCATTGTCTGTTCCCATGAGATGTTCAGTGATATTGATAAAGCCCCAGCCGTACTGTGCACAGGTGTCCTGCAAAAGAATATTTGCGGATTGGATGTTTGCGTTGTTCAGTCCGCCGTTATTGACATCAGCCATGACACAGGGGATCGAGATCACGTAGACCTGCAGACCTGGAGTCTTGGCGGTGATCCTTTTGATGAGGGTCTCAAGATCGGATACGAACTGTTCCGGTGTACTGCTGGTCAGATCATTCATGCCATAGCAGATAAACATCTTTGATACATTTGGGAGTTGTGACACAGAGTCCTCAATGTACTGGACCTGACCGTTGTAGATCGGCATGATCCTAGAGTGGGCAGTGAGGGCATTTTTTGATATGGCAGCCTTGGCAGAACAACTTACCCTTGCCAGAAAGTAAGTGGAATCGGAAGCGATGGAATCGCTGTGAGTGCGGCAGTAATCCTTGAAGCCGACGGTGAGCGAGTCCCCCACAAACACAGAGTTTGCAAAGAACGCATTTTCGGAGATCATACCGCTTGACACGATCTCGCTGAACTCCTGATCATCGATGCTTCCGTTCGTATAGCTGTCTACAAGATAGAGATTTAACCGTGTTGCAAGGCTCTCCGAGAGATTCTCGTTTGGCAGTGCCGCGCCTGTGATCGGCTGAATGATGGAGAATGAGGGCATATATGCCATCTCCTGAGCATATACTGTTGATGGGGTTAGGATCAACATACAGATAAAAAGCACGATCACTGAATTGGTGTATTTTTTCATGGCTTAATAGCTCCTTTCATTAAAACATATAGCAGTAAGCAGCCCTGATTGATAGTTGCCTTTTCTTTTCATCAGTAAGCAAAAACTAAGGAACTGTTCAGAAATTACTTGTGACAAGTACGCCGTATAAATGTTCAGCTGCAAAGAAGAAAATCGCAGGCATAGCGGGCTATGTCAAGATTTTCTGATGCCGCAGATGGACATTTAGACAAGTAATTGTCATGAGCAATTTCTTAACAGTTCCTAAGCCTTAACAATTCTTCCATTATTATAAATGCAGATGGTAATTTATTCAATACTATTTTAAAAAAATATTTCATTTTTGTTTGGAGAAAGAGCAAAATGTAATAAATACTGTGAGAATATTTCATAATGATTACAAAGAAATCACAAAAATATTAACAATATATTATATGGTGTATATAAGGAGTCAGAAACAGGGCATATGGATCATCGAAAAATATTTTTTTGCAGGAAATGCGGCACACTCGACTATGCGGAAGGCAGATGTCTAAAATGCGGCAGTGTCGAGATTGATGGGGCAGATCTAGAATTTTTAATGTTTGGCAGCAGTGTGGTTCAGAGTCCGCAGATGCTGATTTTATGGACTGGAATCCACCCTATAGAAAAAAATGGATAGAACTGATGGAATAAAATTATCAGAAAACATTGACTATTGTACAAAATGGATATAAAATTATAAATAGCTGTATTGTGTCAAAGGGAAACACAATGCGAAATAACGTAAGATTAATGTTGATATGGAAGGGGTGCCCTACATGGCTGAGGAATTCAATTTAGACGGAATGGTGGACATATATATTTATGAGAATGGCCAGCTTTTAGAAAATCTGCAGGAGATTGTACTGGAAACGAAAGATGATGATGCGTTTGATGAGAACAGTATCAATGAGATCTTTCGGATCATGCACACGATCAAAGGTTCTTCGGGTGTTATGATGTACGACAATATTATGAAAGTGTCCCATAAATTAGAGGACATATTCTACTATCTGCGCGAGAACATTGGTATCGAAGAACCGCATATGGAGCTCACGGAGATCGTTTTTCAGGTGTTGGATTTTATCAATGGAGAGATGGAGAAGATCAAGGACGGAAATGATCCTGACGGTGACAATTCCCAGTTGATCGACCTGATGGAAAAATTCCTTGTGAAGCTAAAAGGTGTGATCGACTCTTCCAACGGAGCCGAAGAGCCCAAGAGTGAGGCGGCTCCCGCAGCGGCTTCGTCAAGTATGGACCTGGGGCCGAACCAGTTCTACATCGCGCCGCAGGCTTCGGGCGATGCGAAATGTTTCCGCATCAAGATTACATATCATGAGGATACGCAGATGAGCAATCTGCGCGCATATTCCGCTACGTATGCACTGAAGGAATTTACCGAGGATGTGCACTACTCACCGGAGGATATTCTTACGGATGAAAACTCATCGGATCTGATCCTGGCAGAAGGTTTCAAGATGCTTGTCAGGGGAGATTTTACGGAGGATAAGCTCCATGAACTGCTCGATACGACTTCTGAAATAAGCAGTATCGATATCCTTGAGTGTTCCAATGCGGAGTTTGAGCACGGATTCTCGGGTGAGCCCATACAGGAGGAGACCAGTGCGGCTCCGGCAGCGGTGCCAGAGCAACAGAAGAAAAAAGAGGCGGAAGTAGAGCCGCAGCCGGGCGACTATGTCATCCAGAAGGAGGCCGGCAAAGCCAAGCAGATCACCAAGAAAAAGAAAAAAGAAGTAAAGCAGGCATTTATGAGTGTAAACATCGATAAGATGAATATGCTGATGGACCTGATGGGCGAGATGGTGATCGCAGAGTCTGTAGTATTGCAGAACCCGGATCTGCAGGTGCCAAATCTCGATCTGACGAACTTCCAGAAAGCTGCGTCACAGCTGTCGAAGATCACGACAGAGATGCAGGAGCTCATTATGTCGATGCGTATGATGCCGCTTACGAATACATTCCAGAAGATGAACAGGACTGTATTTGATATGTCGAGAAAGCTCGGGAAGAATATCGAGTTTGAGATGATAGGCGACACGACAGAAGTAGATAAAAATATCATAGAAAATATATCTGATCCACTGATGCATCTTGTCAGAAATTCGGTTGACCACGGTGTTGAGATGCCGGAAGAGAGAGAGGCAGCAGGGAAGCGAGAACCTGCAAAAGTCACACTCGAGGCAAAGAACGAGGGAGGCAAGGTTTGGATCACTGTGAGGGATAACGGTAAGGGACTCAACAGAAACAAGCTTTATAAGAAAGCATGGGAGAATGGCATCCTGCCGGACAACCGTGTGGAGAGTGATTACACAGACAAAGAGATCTTTCAGTTTATCACGTTCCCTGGATTTTCGACAAAGGAAAAAGTTACTGAGTTTTCCGGGCGCGGCGTAGGTATGGACGTTGTGGTGAAAAATATCCAGAAGATCGGCGGCGTGCTTGATATTGACTCGGTCGAGGGCGAAGGCACTACGATGACGATGAAGATTCCTCTGACGATGGCGATCATAGACGGTATTGTCATGAGAAATGGCAATATGAAGTTCGTGATGGAAACCGGTGCGATCAAGCAGTTTATCCGTGTGACGGATGATCAGTTGATCCATGAGCCAAACGGTGAGGAGTACGTCATGATCCGCGGCGAATGTTATCCGATCCTCAGACTGAGCCAGAAGTATGATCTGGAGGATGCAGTGACTGATGTGGAGGACGGTGTCATGCTCCTGCTTGAGTACGAAGGGAACACGCTTTGCGTATTGATTGACGAGCTGATCGGAACCCAGGAGATCGTTGTCAAGCCAATACCGCCATATGTGAAGAAAGTTCATGGAATATCGGGTTGTACACAGCTCGGTGACGGCAGTATTGCCCTGATACTTGATGTGAGCGGACTGATGCAGGATTGATGATAGTTATAGTGAACGACGACAATATGACCACAAAAAGAATTGCAGTCGCTACAAATTTACATAGAGGCATGAATGGAGGAGGACTACATGGATGCAGATCGGAAGAAATTTTTAGAGGAAAAGGGATTTGATGTAGACGGCACAATGAAACGATTTTTGAACAATGAGAATCTATATCTCAAATGTCTTAGAAAATTTCTTGATGATGCGAGCTATGACAAACTGAAGGAGGCCTATGAGAAGGGAAACTGCAAGGAGGCCTTTGAAGGAGCGCATACAATGAAAGGATTTGTATCAAATCTTGGAATCAACGAGATGTATCATCTGCTGATACCGATGGTGGAGAAACTCAGGGTTCAGGACATGAATCTCGGCGAGGAGATGAAGCGTCTGGCGGTACTGTACGAGGAGACTTACAAGATCATAGAGGAACTTTGATGGGGAATGCCGGCACAGACATCAGTGAAAGGCAGGGAATACCGGATGGCAGATAAGGCAGATTGGATTGTTGACGGATTTCAGTTTGGAACGCAGCAGGATGCGGAGCTGGCTCAGAGTGAACAGCTTCGCATAGAGCGGCTTGAGGAAAAACTGGATTACCAGAATTATGAGATGGTGGGTGCAGTGTACAAGAAAGCGCTGAATAACCGTGTGTTCAAGACACCAGTCGGGTATGATTTCCTCAAAAGACTTCAGCGGATTTTGCAGGAAAATCCGCTGCCGGATGAGGAGGTTGCCAGCATACCAGTGTATGGTGTGTACAGCATGAGAGAAAGCGCCAACCAAACAGTGGAGAGAATACAGGCAAGCCGCAAGCCGGTCAAAAAAGAAAAGCCCAAGCAGGAATTTTTCAGCAGAAAAACTTCAATACTAGTGAATATCGGGCTGTTGGTACTGGTGATCATTATGTTTGTGATATCAACCACAAGTGCGAATCCCACGGTGCTGAATTACGAGAAAGTTCTTCAAAACCGATATGTTGAGTGGGAACAGCAGCTGTCTGATAGAGAACGGGTGATCAGGGAGAAGGAGAGAGAACTTCTGATCGCCGAATGAAATGAGGATATGGTTTTGTTATGAGTAAGCTGAAGATACTTGTAGTGGACGACGAGAGCAGGATGCGCAAGCTTGTTAAGGATTTCCTTGTGAAGCAGAATTACGAGGTGCTGGAAGCTGGTGACGGTAGCGAGGCGCTTGACCTCTTTTTTGCAGATCAGGATATCGCACTGATCATATTGGATGTGATGATGCCCAAGATGGACGGTTGGCAGGTCTGCAGGGAAGTGCGGAACTACTCAAAAGTGCCGATCATTATGCTGACAGCCCGCACAGATGAGCGTGACGAGCTTCAAGGGTTTCAATTGGGGGTGGATGAGTATATCGCTAAACCATTCAGCCCCAAGATACTGGTAGCGCGCGTGGAGGCGATCCTGCGCAGGACGAACCAGATAGCAGCGGACGCAGTGCTCTCCTATGGAGGGATATCGATCGACCAGGCTGCCCACGTCGTTATGATCGATGGGAAGACGATCGATTTGAGTTTCAAGGAATTTGAACTGCTGACATATTTTATGGAAAACAAGGGGATCGCACTGTCCAGGGAGAAGATTCTCAACAGTGTGTGGAATTATGACTATTTTGGGGATGCCAGAACGATCGATACCCATGTGAAGAAGCTTAGAAGTAAGCTGGGAGAAAAGGGAGATCTGATCAAAACTGTCTGGGGGATGGGCTATAAGCTGGAAATATGAAGCATACAAAAAAACTTTTTATCAATCATTCCATCAAACAGGAGATCGCGCTGGTCTTTATTGCAGTTATGGCGGGGACGATCGTGCTCTGCTGGATCATCAACAATATTTTTTTGGAGAATTTCTATATACAGAATAAGAAAAACGCGATCAAAGATGCGTATTACAGGATCAATGAAGTGATGACGAACGGTGATATATTGTCGGATGCGTTCGGTCTTGAACTGCGGAAAACATGCGATATGTACAATATCGGACTGCTGGTCATCGATGCCGCGTCCAACACCCGGATTTCCAGCACAAGGGATGCGGATAAACTTCTGCGCAGACTGTACGATAACTTTTTTAGCCCTGGCAGTGAGACGGCGTATCTGGATAAGGGCAGTAATTATTATATGGCGAAAGTTATGGACAAGTCTACTGATACAGAGTATCTGGAGATGTGGGGACTGCTCAACAATGGGAATCTGTTTTTGATTCGTTCTCCCATTGAGAGTATACGCGACAGTGTAAACCTGTCCAATCGTTTCCTTGCGTATGTGGGAGTTATCGCGACACTGATCAGTGCGGTGCTGATCTGGTTTGTGACGACAAGGATCACAAGACCGATCATGGAACTGAAAAATATCTCCGAGGAGATGACGAAACTTAAGTTCGAGACAAAATACGAAAGCCGTGGACAGAACGAGGTCGACCAGCTCGGTGAGCACATGAATGCGCTGTCGAGCACACTGGAAAAGACGATATCAGAGTTGAAGACAGCAAACAATGAGTTGATGCGGGATATAGAGAAAAAAGAACAGATCGATGAGATGCGCAAGGAGTTTTTGTCCAATGTGTCCCATGAGCTTAAGACACCGATTGCACTGATACAGGGGTATGCGGAGGGGCTCAGGGAGGGGATCAATGATGACGATACCGAGAACAGGGACTTTTACTGCGATGTGATCATCGATGAGGCAGGGAAAATGAACACTATGGTCAAAAAACTGCTTGATCTAAACCAGTTGGAGTTTGGCAATGATGTTGTTACCTTGGAGCGGTTTGACATAACAGCACTTGTCAGGAACTTTATCACTTCCGCAGAGATCCTGATCAGCCAAAACGAAGTGAATGTGCGGGTTGACGAGCCTGGACCGATCTATGTGTGGGCAGATGAGTTTAAGACTGAAGAGATCGTGCGAAATTTTTTCAGCAATGCGATGAACCATGTCAAAGGGGATAAGATCATTGATGTTAAATATAGATTGATTGAAGAAGAACGTGCCAACAGAGTGCGGATTAGTGTATTTAATACAGGCGAGCCGATACCGGAGGAGTCCCTTCCTCATATATGGGAGAAATTTTACAAGGTAGATAAGGCGAGAACGCGTGAATATGGGGGCAGCGGAGTTGGATTGTCCATCGTTAAGGCGATCATGGAATCCATGAATCAGCATTACGGTGTTATCAATTATACCAATGGCGTCGAGTTCTGGTTTGAACTTGAAACCAAGTAAACGGAGGTGTCGGTTTTGAAGAAGGGGAAAGTTTTAGGGCTTCTGGCGATGTCAGCAGTACTGCTGACTGGTTGCGTGGATCATATGCCAGAGCTCACGGCGGAACAGTCGGATATTATTGCAGAATACGCAGCCGGACTGCTGTTGAAATATTCTTCCAATTATGATTACAAGATTGTGAGCGATGAGGAAGTGGCAGCTGCGATGGCAGCAGGTCAGGAGAGCTCTGAACCGGAGACGGAAAGAGAGACAGAGACAGACAAGGAACAGACGGAGGGAACGGATCCGAGTATGCCTTCGCCAGATACGTCGTCGCCAGAGAATGAGACGGAGCAGGTGCAGGTAGTGGCAGATCTTGATTTTGCAGCGGAACTCGGGATCGATGATCTGATCATCAGATATCAGTCATTTGAGATATGCAGTTCATATCCTGAGAACAACACTGGTTTTAGCGTGGACGCGGCTCAGGGGAAAAAACTTCTGGTGATGCATTTTGATATGGAGGGATTGCCAGAGGAGGACATAGACTGCAACTTATTTGACTATGATATTAAAATGCGGGTGAATATCAACGATACAGTATCCGCAAATGTGCTGAGTACGATGATCCCCAACGATCTTGCGTCATTTATGGATGTAGTGCACGGGGGTGAGCGTATTGATGTAGTGGCTGTCGCAGAGATTAACGACATGACAGAGGAGGAAATCCAAGCGTTGGTATTGCGTGCATCCTCAAACGGGCATACATGTACAGTGAAGCTGAAGTAGTGTTGAATTATCACCTGTTATAAGAAGAGTGGCGATATAGATAAAAAAACAAAAAAATACTGAAAATATTTGTAATTATTCATATATATATGTTATAATTAGTATAAGATAATTGCTCTACACAGCAGTGGGGATAAAGAGATTGGAAAAACAGAGCATGTTTTCAATCATCTGGTAGAATGGAGGTTTAATATGGAGACTAAGATTCTCTTGGAGAACGGAACAAATGAGTTGGAAGTGTTGGAATTTGTGGTGGATGGAAATTCTTACGGTATTAATGTGGCAAAGATCAGAGAGATCATTACCTATTCGCCCGTAACACCAGTGCCAAATTCGCATCCGAGCGTGGAGGGTATTTTTATGCCGCGTGATGCGATGATCACTGCGATCGATCTGCGCAACTGTCTGCAGCGCGGGCAGTCTCAGCCGGGCGGTCTGTTCATCATCACAAGTTTTAATAAACTTGACATTGCCTTTCATGTTGACGCGGTAATCGGTATTCATAGAGTTTCGTGGGTTGATATTATTAAACCAGGGGCTACAGTGACATCCGTGGAAGACGGGATTTCTACAGGTATCATTAAGATCGATGGAAAGATTATCATCATTCTGGACTTTGAGAAGATCATTACGGATATCAATCCTGAGACAGGTCTCAAAGTGACGGAGATCGAAGCATTGGGTTCCAGGGAAAATTCTGAAGTCCCTATTCTGATAGCAGAGGACTCAGCGTTGCTTAGAAAGCTCATTATCGATTCGCTGAAAAAGGCTGGATATGATAATATTATCAAAGCTGAGAACGGTGAGGAAGCGTGGGAGTACATAGTGAAGTGCAGAGATGCGGGAACGTTGGATAGGGATGTTCATCTTCTGATCACAGATATAGAGATGCCGCTTATGGACGGACACCGTCTCACGAAACTTGTCAAATCAGATGATGCGACAAAACATATACCGGTGATTATCTTCTCTTCACTGGTAAATGAGGAGATGAAGCGAAAAGGTGAAGATCTGGGTGCCAACGCACAGTTATCCAAGCCCGAAATCGGAAATCTTGTTAAGGTTATTGATGAGCTGCTTTCAAGATAGGATTTTTCCTACGCACCTTGTGTGATCGAGCGGGGGAATGACTTTCTCCCCGCTTGCTGCGCCGTCGATTTTGTGATTTCTCATGTAAAAACTGCTATATGTGTTTTTGCATAAGTTCGGCGTGTGCATAAAGAAGATAGAGCCGGGATACATGCCCGGCTTTAGCAAGTTAGGAGATAACATGGACAACATGGGAATTGTGAAGAAACACAAATTATTGTCGGAAAAAATCGCGGATGCGGATATGGTGTTAGTGGGGATCGGGGAGGAGTTTAACGAGGATTTTAGTGATATCGGAAGGTTCCCGCATCTCATGTCTGCGCTGGAAGAGGTTGATGTTGACCAGTCACTTGAATGGACAGTGCCGTTTCTGGAGCATCGTTTTCTGATCGAACACAAGGATGGGAGACTTGTAGAGTCCTATCGGAATCTTTATGAGATGATCAAAGATAAAGACTATTTTGTGATAACGACCTGCATTGATGAGAATATCAAGAAAGCCGCGTTTGACAGGGAGAGAATGGTGGAACCGTGCGGAAATCATGAGATGTTCCAGTGCAGTGACAAGTGCTGCAATGAGCTGTATCCATCAAAGGATTTTGCGGATCTGGTGAACCAGGCGATCCTGGACGGAGTGGGGCTGGATTCACTTGAAATCCCTCGATGTCCTGTCTGTGGGAAACCGTTGGCATACAATAATATCCTGTGCGAGGTCAATTATGTGGAGGATGGTTATCAGAAACAGTGGGAGAAGTACACTAAATGGCTGCAGCGGACACTCAACAAAAAGCTCTGTATCTTTGAACTGGGAGTAGAACTGAACCTGCCCAACATTATCAGGTGGCCATTTGAAAAAGTTGCGTTTTATAATCAAAAAGCAAGCTTTTTCAGAGTGAATGGTTCTTTATTCCAGATGACTGAGGAATTGAGTGACAAGGGAGTCAGTATAGAGATGAATGCGGTTGATTATTTGCGGGAATATGGGCATTTATAATAGAGAAACTTGATCTCAGAGGAGGAACTAATCATGGATGAACTCAATATTGACTCACTGGAGATACCGGAAGCGCCTGACTTGGAGATACCTGATCTGGAGATGCCGGATTTAGATCTTTCTGATCTGGATCTGTCAGATATTGTAATGCCGGGAGATGAAGCGGGCATGATGGATGCGGATATAACAGAGGAAGAGCTGGGCGGATCCGTCATGGAAATGATTGAGGAACCAGATACAGATGATACAGGAATGACAGACGCAGAAATACCAGACATTTCAGATGAAGGGGAAGGATTCAGTTTGGAGGATATAGAGATGCCGGAGTCAGATAGCGAATTTAAATTAGAGGATATTGATATACCAGAAATGTCGGCGGATGAACTTTTCCAGGAAAGCCAGCTGAGTATTGACGGGCTTGACCAGGCGATCCAGTCGGAGACAGAGCTTCAGATGGCTGGCGAATTGAACATCGACGGACTTACGTTTGATAGTATCGGCGCTGACACCGGGGATCTGGAAGCAGAGATATCTGATCTGTCGATGTCAGACGACAGCGACAATGATTTGTCGATCGATATGGACGATAATCTTGAGGATGTATTGAATATGCTAGACGATGATGCGGAGCTTGCGGAGATCAATGATATGCTTAAGAAATCGGACAACAATGAGCCGATCCAAGATGATATGATGGATCTGCTGCATCAGATGGCAGACGACGAAGCTGCGTCGGTCAATGCGGGGATCAAACATGTAGATGACGATGATGACGGTGTGCCGCTTCCGGAAATTCCGCCATCTGTGTCTGTGATGGCACAGGACGATACAAAGAAAAAAGATAAGAAAGCAGCTGCAAAGAAGAAAAAAGGTGATAACGCCAGTGTTGATAATGCAGATTCGGAGCGCACGAAGGAACCCGGAAAGCTGAGCAGATTCTTTAATCTGCTGACAGAAGAGTTTGTGCCGGAGCCGACAGAGGAAGAGCTTGCGGCAGAGAAAGAGGCAAAAGAGGCAAAGAAGCAGGAGAATCTGACCAAGAAGGAAGAAGAGAAGCTTGCAAAGCAGGAAGCGAAAAAGGCAAAGGCGGAGGAGAAAGCAGCTGCAAACAGGGTGAAGCAGGAAGCAGCAGCACAGAAGAAGAAAGAGAAACTTGCTCAGAAAGAGGCAAAGAAGGCAAAGCTTGCAGCGGAGGGGCCAAAGAAACGTATTCCGCCTAAAAAGATTGCCGTTGCCGTTGCCTTTGGCGCTTCAGTAGGCGGGGCTGTTGTCGTGGCTTCAAATATCCTCTCGACACAGGGATTCCTGCAGACAGCGCGCAATGCGTACTATGACGGGGACTATAAGACGGTGTATGAGGCGACCTATGGCATGGATCTCGATGACAGTGAGTCTGATGGATTGATCAAGGCGAGAAGTGAAGTGATCTTTAAGGTTCAGCGACGTTATGACTCTTACCAGACTAATGCAAAAATAGGCCGCGAAGTGGAGGCGCTTGATGCGCTCCTGTGTGGATTGGTGGCGTATGATACTGTCAATGCAGATGCAGAAAAGTACGGCGTGATGGCGGAGATCGACGCGGTCAAGTCGGAAATATTAAGTACGCTTGAATCAAAGTACGGACTTGATGAGACACAGGCCAGAGGGATTATCAATAATCAGGATGCGCTGTCATACACGATCGCGCTCAAAGAAGTCATAGCAGGGAATTAGATTCTTTACGGCATAGAAAGGCAGGAACATATGGTTGCTATAATTGATTATGATGCCGGAAATATAAAGAGTGTGGAAAAGGCATTGACGGCACTGGGCGAATCAGCAGTGATCACGAGGGACAGGGAAGAGATCTTAAGTGCAGAGAAGGTGATTCTGCCGGGGGTTGGTGCCTTTGGAGATGCTATGGAAAAGCTCAGGAGATATAGACTGGATGAAGTCATCAAGGAGGTAGTTGCCAGACAGACCCCTTTTCTGGGAATATGTCTGGGTCTGCAGCTGCTGTTTGAGTCCAGCGAGGAGACACCCGGGGTAGATGGTCTTGGGATCCTGGAAGGAAAGATCGTTAAGATACCAGATCATATGGGGTTGAAAGTGCCGCAGATCGGGTGGAATTCGCTGAAGTTTCCAAACAGAGGAAAACTGTTTCAGGGAATAGATGACGATTCTTATGTATATTTTGTGCATTCATATTACTTGCAGGCAAAGGAGCCTGAGATCGTGACGGCGACGACCGAGTATGCGGTAGAGATCCATGCCTCGGTCGAAAAGGCGAATGTGTTTGCCTGTCAGTTCCATCCAGAGAAGAGTTCGGATGTGGGACTGCGGATATTGCAGAATTTTGTGGCATTGTAAATGATACAGTCAGCGCTCTGAGTTGGAGGAAAAAATGATTACAAAGAGGATTATCCCATGTTTGGATGTAAATAGTGGAAGGGTAGTCAAGGGTGTCAATTTTGTGAATCTGATCGATGCGGGCGATCCAGTTGAAATCGCTGCGGCATACGATAAAGCGGGGGCAGATGAGGTTGTTTTTTTGGATATCACAGCCTCGTCAGACAATCGCGCCACCACGGTGGATATGGTGCGCAGGGTGGCAGAGAAAGTGTTTATACCGTTTACAGTCGGCGGCGGAATCAGGACAGTGGATGATTTCAAAGTGATACTGCGCGAGGGCGCGGACAAGGTGGCAGTGAACAGTGCAGCGATCATGAATCCTGCACTGATCAGTGAGGCGGCTGATAAGTTTGGCAGTCAGTGTGTCGTCGTAGCAATCGATGCAAAGAGACGGAGCGACGGGAGCGGATGGAACATCTACAAAAATGGCGGTCGTGTTGACATGGGGATCGACGCCGTAGAGTGGGCAGTCAGGGCAGGCGAACTTGGCGCGGGGGAAATCCTGCTCACGAGTATGGACTGCGACGGGACAAAAAACGGTTATGATGTTGAGCTTACCAGAGTGGTGTCCGACAATGTATCCATCCCAGTGATTGCGTCAGGCGGCGCCGGTAAATTGGAACACTTTTGTGAGGCCTTTGTGGAGGGGAAAGCGGATGCGGTATTGGCGGCTTCACTTTTTCACTTTAAGGAGTTGGAGATCAGGGAAGTTAAGGCATATTTGAGGAGTCAGGGAATTTCGGTTAGATCATGATGTATGGCAGTTCATAAAGGAGTCCGTGTACTATGATAGATTATGCAAAGGAGAAATGATTATGGCAATGTTGACCGGGGAATGGCTGGATGCAATGCAGGAAGAGTTTCACCAGCCGTATTACAAGGAGTTATACCAGTTTGTTAAGGATGAATACAGCAGCACACAGGTTTTTCCGCCAGCTGATGATATTTTCAATGCGATGCACTTTACACCGCTTGACAAGGTAAAAGTGCTTTTGCTGGGACAAGATCCTTATCACAATGTGAATCAGGCACATGGGTTGAGCTTTTCAGTGCTCCCAAGCCAGACAAAACTGCCGCCCTCCCTGCAGAATATTTACAAAGAACTGCGCGACGATCTGGGCTGCTATATTCCCAATAATGGATATCTCAAAAAATGGGCGGATCAGGGAGTGTTATTGCTGAATACAGTTCTCACTGTACGCGCCCATCAGGCGAATTCTCATCAGGGAAAAGGCTGGGAAAAATTTACGGATGCCATTATCCAGGCGGTCAATGCACAGGATAGACCGATCGTGTATATGCTGTGGGGAAAACCGGCACAGCGCAAGATCCCGATGCTTACGAATCCCAAACATTTGATCTTGAAAGCGGCACATCCAAGTCCGCTGTCTGCAAACAATGGCTTTTTCGGATGCAAGCATTTTAGCAAGGCGAATGCATTTTTGACGACAAACGGAGTGGAGCCGGTCGACTGGCAGATTGAGAATATCGATAAACCCTGAAAAATTGGTTATAATATACAAAAATGCAGTGAAAGAACAGATATAACAGTCTTTTATTGCATTTTTGTAGGTGATATTGCATAAAAAATGACAGAACTGGAAGATACTGTTGCGATTATTTGAAATCTCATGACAAGTAGGCTATTGACAAACTTTTTCATTGTAAGTATAATTAAATAGTCGTTTGACATAAACTTACTTTAGCGCACTAAAGCGAAAGCTTATGTCGGGAATAGTGAGTAAGTGCAGTGGACAAAGGCGTTCATAGGCACTTTTTTGCGTTTTCTTTTGAAAAATGGCAGAATCAGGCAGGTTTTTACCTTAAAATCAGGTTAAAACATATATTTTGTAAGGAGGTTAACGTATTATGAAAAACAGAAAACAGGTTCTTGCCGTACTGTTGGCAGGAACGGTGATCGCTGGTTCTCTGGCAGGCTGCGGCGGTGGAAATGCACCGGCGACAGATACGCCTGCAGTGGAAAACAACGAACAGACAGAGACAACCGGGACTGGGACAGAGGCACCAGCGACGGACGAGACTGTGGCAGAGGGTGAGGAACCGGCAGCGTCATCGGCAAAGACGATGGAAGAGCTGGCTGCCATGGATTATGACGAGCGCTCTACATATCTGTATGAGCAGAATCTCGGCGAGTTCTATGAGCTTTATACGGAAGCGAAGGCTGAGGTCAGTGATCTCTCGAAGCGTCACGCCATGATGGCGGTAGCGGAGGCAAAGCTTCTGGAGTCCGGCGTGATGAATCCTCAGACATCACTGGGGGGCGCTTATGCGATGTCAAGAGTGGTGCCTGGTACAGTGACATCAGTGCTTTGGGGAAATGACGAGTACAGATTCCACAATGCGCTCGTGACGACAGAGCTGATCAAGACAGTGGACAGGACTGAGATGAAGCAGAAGTGGGCGGAGCTCCAGGGCACAGGGACATACCTTGACTGGGTGAAGACATACCTTGAGGAGAAGGGGTATGAGCTCATGGATTCTTATGCGTTCAATAATTTTGGCTCAGATCCGACAACGTGGGATATCCTTTCCACGAGCCAGACAGTTGACAGCTATGCCCTGGTGAACACATATGACGGTCTGCTCGAGTATGACAATGAGAATGTGCAGCAGCCTGCGCTGGCGACGAGCTATGATGTGTCTGACGACGGACTGACTTACACGTTCCATATCCGCGAGGGCGTTGACTGGGTTGACTCCCAGGGAAGAAAAGTGGCGGATGTCAAGGCGGATGACTGGGTTGCCGGCTTCCAGCACATGATCGACACGAACGGCGGTCTGGGCGATCTGGTTGACGGAATCGTCCTGAACGTATCCGGTTATATTTCAGGCGAGATCACGGACTTTTCGCAGGTTGGCGTGAAGGCGGTTGACGACTATACGCTGGAGTACACACTGGAGACGCCGATCCCATATTTCCCATCTATGCTCGGCTACAACGTGTTTGCTCCGCTCAGCAGGGATTACTACACTTCGCAGGGCGGTAAGTTCGGCGAGGAGTTTGACGCATCCGCAGCGGACTATTCCTACGGAAAGTCTCCTGACAACATCGCGTACTGCGGTCCGTTCCTGATCACAAATTTTACGTCAAAGAACGTGATCGTATTTAAGCAGAACGAGTCATACTGGAACAAGGACAATGTGACGATTAAGTCCATGTCATGGCCGTATGAGGATCAGTCAGATGCCACAAAGATGTACAATGATGTAAAGAGCGGCGTGCTGACAGGATCTGGTCTGAACACTTCTGAGGTTGAGACTGCAAAGGCTGACGGTCTGTTTGATGACTATGTTTTTGTAGGTGCTACAGATGGTACAACATTCTCAATGTACTACAATTTGTTCCGTACCGCATATGCAAACAGCAATGACGATACAAAGGTTGTGTCCGTTCTGACAGATGAGGAAAAGGCGTTGGCGAACGCAGCGCTTGGAAATGCCAATTTCCGTCTCGCACTCTCCTTCTCAATGGATAAGGCGGCAAGGCAGGCACAGCGTGTAGGTGAGGATCTGAAACTGGGAAGACTCAGAAATTCCTATGTTCCGGGCAACTTTGTGACTCTTGAGAACGAAGTGACGATCGATATCAATGGCACAGCGACCACATTCCCTGCAGGTACACTGTATGGTGAGATTGTCCAGGCACAGCTTGACGCGGATGGAGTTCCTATCAAAGCGTTCGATAAAGCAGCGGATGACGGTGTCGGAAGCAGCGACGGGTATGACGGATGGTACAGCCCGGAAAATGCAGCTGCTTATCTGGAGAAGGCGATCGAGGAGCTTGCTGCCCAGGGTGTTGTGATCGACGAGGAGCATCCGGTTCGTCTGGAGCTTCCGTACACATCAAGCATCGAGTGGTCTACCAATCAGGCAAACGCTGTGAAGCAGTCTGTTGAGAGCGCTCTTGGCGGCAAAGTTGAGATCGTCCTTGCGGATGGTGCGGACAGCAACGAGTGGTATTATACAGGATACTATACAGACTACGGCTATGAGGCGAACTACAATATCACAGACGTGTCCGGCTGGGGTCCTGACTACGGTGATCCGGCAACATATCTTGACACATTCTTACCTGATTACTCAGGCTATGTAGCAAAGAGTCTTGGTATTTTCTAATCATATGATACAATGTTATCCGGGAAGCGGCTTGTGCCGTTTCCCGATAACGGATAAAAAATAAATAAAGTGAAGAGAGTTTCACACAGCAGGTTTGTGTTTGCGCCCAAACTAGCATAGTAAGCAGGAATGGGAGATTTCTATGGCTAAGTATTTATTGAGACGTTTATTGTATGGACTGTTATCTGTGGTTGCAGTCGTTATACTGATCATGATCATGATCTATTCCCTGCTGGATCGCAATCTGATCTTTGCATCAGATCCGACGTACACGAAACAGCAGAACAACCAGAAGGCGACGTACAAGTATCAGAAATGGGAAGATTACGGCTATCTGGATTATGTGACATACTCCGATTATCTGAATGCTCTGACAGCGAGCGGAGAGATCGACGAGGAGACCAGATCCGCAGCAGTTGGTTTTGGCAGGACTCCGGACAAGGATTCGGAGCTTGTAAAAGAATATGTAGAAAAGTTTACGAACTATTACAAATCGCAGGGCTATACAGTGGAGCGCCTGGATGCCGTTCTGATGGGCAAGAAAAAAGTTGCCAGCGGCGGACAGCAGCAGCTGTATGCTTACAAAAATATTCCGCTGTTCCACCGCGTGTGGGATTATTTCACGGGAATATTAGAGATTGACAATATTAATAAGATTGAAAATGATGTGGGAGATCGCGGGATTTCCTTTACTTTATATGATCCTGTCTACGGCGGGGAGAAATTTTCACCGGCAATCATCGGAAATGGAACGAGGCACAAGTATCTTGTTTACTGTGATTCCACATTTCCGTTCATTCACCAGAATATGCTGACGATCCGGCTGGGAACTTCCTACTCTGTCAACACAGGGGTTGATGTGTTCACGACCATGACAAAGACACAGGGGTCTTACGTTGCGTCAACAGTCACCTATCCGACCGGTCTGGTGGAGGAGAGTGCGGATGATCTGCACTCGGCGACGTATCTGGCGGATTCCATGCACTCGAGTCTGGTGTATGAGACGCGCTATGTTGATGATTATACCTTGGTGGATACGGTGAAGGGTGGTTTTTCCAAGATGGGCTACTCTTTCCTGATCGGTATTATTGCCACTGTCATGGCATATCTGTTGGGGGTTCCTCTGGGCATTGCCATGGCGCGCAGGAAGGACAAGCTGATCGATAAGATCGGTACACTTTACATTGTATTTATCATTGCAGTGCCTTCGCTGGCGTATATCTTCCTGTTCAAAGCGACGGGGAACAGGCTGGGATTCCCGACAACCTTTGATATGGACACAACGAACAGATTAGTGTATGTGCTGCCGATTGTCTCGCTCGCGCTGCCGCAGGTTGCCAATCTGATGAAGTGGCTGCGCCGCTATATGATCGATCAGATGAACTCGGATTATGTGAAGTTTGCCAGGGCAGGCGGTCTATCCGAGAATGAGATCTTCACAAAGCATATTTTGAAGAATGCGGCGATTCCGATCATCCATGGTATTCCGGGAAGTGTGCTTGGATGTCTGACGGGTGCGATTATCACGGAGCGCGTGTATGTGGTGCCTGGTGCCGGTAATTTGCTGACAGAGGCGATCAATAAGTACGATAACGGCGTTATTGTCGGCGTTTCCTTATTTTATGCAGTTCTGAGTGTAGTAGCCATTATTTTGGGTGATATTCTGATGTCCATGGTAGATCCTCGGATTTCCTTCTCAAGTAAGGCGAGGTAGCACATCCGGCAAGAAAGGGAGTTAGTATGAATGTAGATTTTAAGATGGGGAAACATGTGACAGTGGAAGTGGACAATCTGGAGGAGGCTGATCCGACAGTGGGATTATCGGACGCGGAACTTTTTCAGGTGATCAACCACAGTGATCTGGAGTCGGAGAAGATCACGGCGCCCAGATATTCCTATTGGCATTCTGTTTTCCGTGTATTTTTTAGGAAAAAGATCAATATCATAATGCTGGGGCTGCTGGCTTTTATCATATTGATGGCATATCTGTATCCGGTTTTTGTGGAGTATGACAGATATGGCAATCTTTTGAATCCGGACGCAAAGCATCTGATGCCATCTGCGGCTTTCAAACAGTTTGGGTACAATATTCATTGGATCCTGGGAGCAGGCGCAGCCGGACAATCCACCTTTGACGCGATCTGGTACGGTTCACAGATCTCAATCTCGCTGGCGTTGGTAGTTGCGCTGATCAATATGACAGTCGGTGTGATCGTCGGTGCGGTCTGGGGATTTTCCAAGAAGGTCGACAACGTGATGATGATCGTCTATAACGTCATTGCGAACCTTCCGTATATCCTGGTGATCTCGGTTATGGTCATGATCTTTACGGCAGGGTTTTGGACGATGGTATTTGCGATGACTGTCACAGGCTGGCTGTTTATCGCCTACTTTATCCGCACACAGGTTGTCATCATACGAGACAGGGAATACAATCTGGCGTCGAGATGTCTGGGAACATCGACGATCCGCATCGCGATGAAGAATATTCTGCCATTTATGACTTCTGTTGTGGTGACAATGGCAGCGACTGAGATCCCGTCGTATATCTCCTACGAAGTATTTCTGGCTTATATCGGAATGGGACTCAAAGAAATGTCACTTGGTAGGCTGATCTACGAGGCGGAGAGTGCGATGCTGACGCCGGGGTGGGGCTTTGAGTTCTGGAGTCCGGTCGCGGTCGCTTCGATCATCACGATTGTATTGTATGTGGTTGGACAGAATCTTGGTGATGCGTCCGATCCGAGAACACACATGTAAGCGGGGGACAGAATGGAAGATAAAAAGGTATTATTATCAATCAAAGATCTGGTAGTGAAGTTTCGTGTGCGCGGAAAACAGCTGACAGCGATCCGCGGCGTTTCGCTTGACATTTATGAGAACGAGTCGATAGCGATCGTTGGGGAGTCGGGTTCAGGTAAGTCCGTTTTTACGAAAACTTTTGCCGGAATGCTTGACAGTAACGGATTTATTGATAACGGCAGTATTTTATTCAATGATGCAGAACTGGCTGATACAGTTGTCAGAAGAAATACTGTCTCTGATAAAATGATCAGCTATGCGCTGACAAAGTTGAACAAATATTCTCAATACGAGCTTGGAATTGATATCTATAATGAGATGAAGGCTCTGAAAGCAGAGCGTTCTGAAAAAGAAAAGATCAGCAGAGACCAGAGCGAGGCAAGTGACCAGGCGATCGCAGATCTTGGCATCAGAAAGACAGAAGCCTTTAATCTGAAGCAGACGCTGGATCCAAAGACTGACAAGGCGAAGATCAAAGAATTGTCCCAATCCATAAAGGACATGGAAAGGGAGATCAAAAAGCTGTTAAAAGACAGAATGGCGATGGAGCTTGAAGCATCCCAAAAAGTCAAAAATGATACAGCGTATATAAGCAAGTATGATACCAATATGTCAGAGCTGAAAGCAAAGTATGACGCGGCAGTTAAGGGAACTATCTCCGAGGAGACGAAAAAGCGCAACGAGATCCTTGCCAAAGAAGTATATCTCTCGATCGGAAGATATAGTTTCTTTAAGCGCGCACAGCTTTTGATGATGCTTTTGGCTGCATTGAAACAGGCGATGATAACAGGCGTGGATCTCGCGGATGATGAACAGAGGAATGCGGTGTTTGACAAGGTGGCATTTCGCGTGAAGTATCTTGACGAGACAGCGGACAAATTTCATGGAATTTGTGTTCTGAACCTTGCAAATGTCAAATATGCGAAAGACTGGTATCAGATTCGCGGGAAGAAGATCGCGACGGTATTCCAGGATCCTATGACATCATTGAACCCGATCATCACGATCGGAAAACAGATCACTTCGATCATTATGAAACATCAGGACGTGACGGAGGCGGAGGCGAGGGCACAGGCGCTGGATCTGATGAAGAAGGTGGGGATCCCAAATGCGGAGGCGCGATTTGATGATTATCCTTTTCAGTATTCCGGCGGTATGCGGCAGAGGATCGTCATCGCGATCGCATTGTCATGCCGGCCGAAGATCCTGATCTGTGACGAGCCGACGACGGCGCTTGACGTTACGATCCAGGCACAGATTTTAAAGCTCCTCAAGGATTTGCAGAAGGAATTTAATTATACGATTGTCTTTATCACACACGACCTTGGTGTAGTGGCTAATATTGCGGATCGTGTTGCAGTTGTGTATGCTGGTCAGATCATCGAGCTCGCCTCGGTCGATGAGATATTCTATGATCCAAGGCATCCATATACGTGGGCACTGCTGTCGTCCATGCCGCAGCTTGCCGAGAAGAATACAAAGTTATATTCCATCACAGGAACACCGCCTTCACTGTACAATAAGGTGGTGGGGGATGCGTTCGCACCGCGGAATCCGTACTGTATGAAGATCGATACGCTGAAGGAGCCTCCGATGTTCAAGGTTACGGATACACACTATGCCAAGACATGGCTGTTGGATCCCCGTTCACCGAAGATCGAGAAACCAGAGGCTATTCAGAACATTCATGAGAAACTGTTGAAAGCATTTAACATATAAAGACTTTATGATCAAAGACTTTAGATAGGAGATTTAGAACGTGTCAAACCTAAATCAGGAAAAATCAGGACGTGTATCTCATTTGCCGGAGCATGGTCCAATTGATGAAAAAAATGGCAAAGAGATTTTGTTATCAGTCAAGAATGTCGATATTACTTTCGGCAAGGGTGCCGGTGCGGTGAGAGCTGTCAAGAACGCCAGTTTTGACATATACAAAGGAGAGACTTTTTCCCTTGTAGGGGAGTCCGGATCCGGTAAGACGACGGTCGGAAGAGCTGTGATCCGTGTCAATCCATGTGCCAAAGGAGAGATCCTGTATAAGGGTGTCCGCATCTCTGGAAAGATCCCGCATTCTCTGGACAGGGAGGTTATCCGCAATATCCAGATGGTATTTCAGGATCCTGCGGCATCTCTCAATGAACGTGCTACAGTGGACTATATCGTGTCAGAGGGATTGTACAATTTTCACCTGTATACCAATGAGGCGGACCGTGTTCGCAAGGTCGAGGAGATGATCAATGAGGTCGGACTGCTGCCGGAGCATCTCACGCGATATCCGCATGAATTTTCTGGCGGACAGCGTCAGAGAATCGGTCTTGCCCGCGCTATGGTAATGGAACCAGAACTGGTGGTTGCAGATGAACCGATCTCTGCTTTGGATGTATCCATCCGTGCACAGGTCTTGAACCTGCTTAAAAAATTCCAGGTTGAGAAGAATGTTACCTATTTGTTTATTGCCCACGATCTTTCTATTGTTCGATTTATTTCAGATCGTATTGGTGTCATTTACAAAGGAAATATTGTGGAGGTCGCAGAGGCGGATGAGCTGTTTGATTTTCCGCTGCATCCATATACCCATTCCCTGATCTCAGCGATCCCGATACCAGATCCAAAGCTGGAGAAGAATAAGGTACTTTACACATATGATCCGTCCATGCATGATTACAGTACCGATCAGCCGGAACTTGTCAATATAGGGCATGAGCATTATGTCTATGGCAGCAAGAAGGAGATCGAGGAGTACAAAGCGATTCGTGAGAAAGGGATCCCTTTGAAGTCGATCAATATCGTCAATCCGGATGCGCCGCAGCAGAAGAGCGAATCCAAAGAACGAACAGATGTTCATACGGCGTCTGAAGATGAGTTTTTGCAGGCGCCGCTTCACGATACAGGAAGTGTGTGGTACAAGATCATATCATTCTTCCTGCCGGTTCTGGGATTGATCGCCGCCGCAGTATTTAAGCATTTTCATTATTACCGCAATTATACTGTGTGCAAAAAGGGTGCGATCGCTGGTCTGCTTGTGATCGCAGCGATCATAATCCTGTTTGTATTGCTGCTGATATTAGTGGTGGTGTAGTTTGGGTCGAACAGCTAGAGACAGGGATGACAGGCACCCGAGACCTGTTAAACGGATCGAATTATTTGAAAAGTACCCCGAAGTCAGACTTGGTGTGGTAGTTGTGCTGCTTTTGATCGGTATGTGTGCATTTGGATATTCGCTGATATCATTTTTGACTGTTGATGCCGGTTGGACCACGATTGAAGCGGGTTCGTCGGAGGCGGATTGTTCTGGGGAACTGATCTTTCAGTACTATATCGGAGCAGGGGAATTGTCAGCGACAGCGGAGAAAAAAGCGGTAAAAAAATTGTATTCAGAGTTGACGAAGACATCATACCAGTTGTTTCACACGAGCCAGGGGTTTGATGGAGTCCACAACCTGTATTATATCAATCAACACCCGAACGAGGAGATCGAAGTTGATGAGATGCTCTATGAGGCATTTTCCATGATAGAAAAGCATGGAAATAGAGCGGTGTATCTGGCTCCGGTCTATGTTCAGTACAGCAATCTTTTTGGCTGCAATGACGATGTGGAGACAGTTGATTTTGACCCGTACCAAAATGAAGAGATTGCCAGGTACTTTGCTGACATCGCATCATTTGCAGGGGATAAAGATGCGATCCACATTCAGTTGTTGGGGGATCATAGGATCAAACTTTATGTGTCCGATGCATATTTGAACTATGCTGCTGAGAATGGTTTCTCGGAGTTTATTGATCTATACTGGATGAAGAATGCGTTTGTTGTCGACTATATTGCTGATACTATGAGAGAAAATGGATTTGTGATGGGATCCATATCCAGCTATGATGGATTTGTCAGAAATCTGGATGGGGGCAGTGGCACAGAGTATGCATTCAATATTTTTGATCGGGAAGGGACAACTGTGTATCAAGCCGGTGTTATGAGGTATGATGAGGCGATGAGCATAGTCTATCTTCGTGATCATCCGGCCAATAACAGTCTGGACTGGCAGCATTATTATGAATTCAAGAATGGTGAGATAAGAACTGCATATATCGATGCTGCAGACGGGTATTGCAAGACTGCACTCAATGATCTTGTTGTGTATTCACCGGATACTGGTTGCGCAGAGATTCTGTTTCAAGTGATGCCTGTTTATGTGAATGATCAGTTTGAAGCGAGAGCGTTAACACGACTGCTGCAGAGTGGAATATATTCGATCTATTGTGATGATAAGGTGATTCTATATAATGAATCGTCCTTGGTTCTGACTGATCTGTATGATGATGGAGAAGTACAGTATGCGGCAAAGTATGCAGTAGATCAGGACGTGGACAGATAAGGTTTTTAATAAATGCTTGCAAGAAGGATATAATATGAGGAAGATTGTCAAAGGTATTTACGAATGGTCGAAGTTGATCTTGCTTGCTGTGATCGTTGCATTCTGGATAAAAAATAATGTTGTGGCGAGTGCATTGGTGCCGACAGGGTCAATGGAGCAGACGGTCATGACGGGGAGCAGGATTGTTATTAACCGTCTTGCGTATATTTGTGATGTTCCGGAGAGAGGGGATATAGTATCTTTTTATTATCCTGATGATGGGGAGACATTGTATTTAAAACGCATTATGGGGCTTCCGGGAGAAGTGATCGAGGGTATTGACGGCAGAGTGTACATCGATGGCAGGATGATATCAGATTTTACACAGAACAGATTCTATGAAGATTTCGGACCATACAGGATACCGGAAGGTTGTTATTTTATGATGGGTGACAACCGCAGTAACTCATGGGATTCAAGATATTGGACAAACAAGTTTGTCGAAATGGATAATATTATAGGAAAGGCTGAGTTTGAGTATTATCCTGAGATAAAGATCCTGAAATAGAATATTCGGATAAGGATATAAAATTCTATATTTAAATAAGATCGAGCAGGGGATGTGTTTTCCCTGCTCGAATGCGTCAAAGATCATCGATCCTGCTGCCAGTGCGGACATCCGCAGCATCGGAGGCGATAGGGGAAAGCAGATCAAGGGAGGACAGCGCTATGATAAAGAATATTGTATTTGATATGGGAAATGTGCTTACGGTATACGACGCCAGGGAGTATATCTATGGATATGTAGACAGCGAGGAAGATTTCAGATGGATCAAGAATCACCTCTGCGCATCGGTGGAGTGGCTGCAGATGGACAGGGGAACGATATCAGACGATGAAGCAGTCGCGTCTGTCTGTAAAAGGATACCGGCATATCTGCATGATACTGTGGAGCGGTTTGTGAGAGAGTATCGGATGATACAGCCGCCCAATCCACCGATGGAGCAGCTGGTGGAAGAGTTATCCCATAATGGATATGATCTGTATCTGATGTCTAATACGTCGCACCGTTTTCGGATATTTTGCCGGGATATCAAGTCGATTGCATATATGAAGGGAATCTGGATTTCCTGCGAACATGGGCTGCTCAAACCAGAACCAGCGGCGTATCTTGATTTTTTCAGGACTTTTTCGCTCGTACCTGGAGAATGCCTTTTTGTCGATGATATGCCGGCGAACGTAGAGGCGGCTGGAAATCTGGGTATGGATGGGTGTGTGTACTATGGCGATGTGGCAGAACTTCGGCGTTTATTGCAGGAAAAAGGTGTCATGTGCAAATCGTTGACAGATTAGGCATATGGAAATGTGCAGCATACTTCAATGCAGCATAGTTTTTGCTGCACTTCTTGACATTTATGGCAGTCTATAGTATAGTGTTCCTGTTAAGTACTACTATTTTGCGTACCATCGGCAGGGCTAGTGCAGCATTGCATTAATATTGAAGTAAATAGCGCCTGATATTCGTGTCATCTGTGCGCCTTCAAAGCGACGGCGTAGTGGACCCTACGTCTAGCTTTGAAGGTGTGCAGAGGGCGCGGACAGCAGGTGATATTTACTCGATTATTAATACAATGCTGTACTAGAGCAGCATTGCATTAATATTGAAGTAAATAGCGCCTGATATTCGTGACAGGACAAGGCGGCGGAAGGAGACAAAAGTTTTGAATGAAGAAATGGAAGAAGTGACGCATGGATAATACAATACTGGAAATATTGGCAGAAAGGCTGGTACAGTTCGGTCTGACCAGACAGGAGGCAAATATATATCTGTGTCTATTGCAGAACAAAGACTTGTCGGGGTATGAGGTGTCTAAGATCACAGGAATATCCCGATCCAATGTGTACGGTGCGCTTGCCAGCCTGGTGGAGAAGGGCGCTGCATACTTGCTAGCAGGGGAGACGAACAAGTACATCGCAGTCATGATAGAAGAATTTTGCGAGAACCGGATCCGGCGTCTGAAAGAATTGAAGCAGGAACTTTCGGCGCAGATCCCGCAGATCAGGGACAGCTCAGAGGGCTATATCACGATCAGCAGCCACAGGCATATTACGGATAAGATCTACAATATGCTCGAACATGTCGAATACCGAGTGTATCTGTCCATGCCGACAGTGTACCTTGAGCAGTTCCGCCGTCATCTCGAACAGCTTTCAGCGGACGGGAAAAAGGTAGTGCTCCTGGTAAGTGAGCTGCCGCCCACAGAGATAAAGGGCAGCATTGTTTATCAGACAGAGAGGCAGTGTGACGGACAGTTGAGACTGATCGTTGATTCAAGCTTCGTTCTTACCGGAGAGATGACGGGCAGTGTGACAGACAGCTGCCTGTATTGCGGGCAAAAAAATTTTGTAGACGTTTTTAAGGATTCACTTAGAAATGAGATAAAGCTGATTCAATTAACCAAAGGGGACAATGTGAAGGAAAGGAGATAAGTTATTCAAAATGAGTAAAAAAGCGTTTGTTACTAAGGAGCAGATCGAGGAGATCACAAAGACGTATCCCACACCGTTTCATATTTATGATGAGAGAGGGATCAGGGAAAATGCGCAGGCACTGAGGGAGGCGTTTTCGTGGAATAAGGGATTTAAGGAGTACTTTGCAGTCAAAGCGACACCAAATCCCTTTTTGATCGATATTCTTCGCGGGTACGGCTGCGGGTGTGACTGTTCATCGCTCACAGAGCTGATGCTGAGCAGTGCGATGGGCATGGAGGGAAAGGATATCATGTTCTCTTCCAATGATACGCCGGCGGAGGAATTTGAGTACGCTGCGAAGATTGGCGCCACGATCAACCTGGATGATATCACACATATTGAGTTTTTGGAGAAAACGATCGGAAAGCTGCCGGAGACCATCTCGTGCCGTTACAATCCGGGTGGACTCTTTAAGATCACGACAGATATCATGGATAATCCTGGGGATGCCAAATACGGATTCACGACAGAGCAGCTCTTTGAGGGATTTCGGATCCTGAAGGAAAAGGGTGTCAGGAATTTTGGGATCCACGCATTTTTAGCGAGCAATACCGTTACAAACGAGTACTATCCCACTCTTGCAAAGACGCTGTTTGAGGTGGCGGTAAAGCTGAAAAACGAGACAGGGGCAGATATCAGATTCATCAATCTATCGGGTGGTATTGGAATCCCTTACAGACCGGATCAGGAAGCCAATGATATCAGAGTGATCGGCGAGGGAGTGCGGAAGGTGTATGAGGAGGTGCTGGTGCCCGCCGGAATGGGGGATGTGGCGATCTACACGGAGCTCGGACGTTTTATGATGGGACCGTACGGACATCTTGTTGTGAAGGCGATCCATGAGAAGCATACGCACAAAGAGTACATTGGCGTTGATGCATGTGCAGTGAATCTCATGCGACCGGCTATGTATGGTGCATATCATCATATCACAGTGCTTGGCAAGGAGGATGCTCCCTGTGATCACCGATATGACATAACGGGGTCTCTCTGCGAGAATAATGACAAATTTGCCGTGGACCGAATGCTTCCCAAGATTGAAATGGGTGATTATCTTGCCATTCATGACACAGGTGCGCATGGTTTTTCCATGGGGTATAACTACAATGGCAAATTGAAATCGGCAGAGCTTTTGTTGAGAGAAGATGGAAGTGTACAGCTCATCAGACGCGCGGAGTCACCGAAAGATTATTTTGCGACATTGGATTGTTTTGACATCTATAATAAGTTTGAGTTTTAATAAAAAACAAGCAGGAAAACATCAGTTCTTCTGCTTGTTTTTTCGTGCGACTGGCAACGCACGTTCCTAACGGGTGAAAGTCTTGAATCTGCCTGGTAGTGGGAAAGAATTTGGTTTTAAAGCGATATTATTTCTTTTTCTTTTCTGCAATCTCAAGTTCCCGCTGCTTCTGATAAGTGTCTTCTTCCTCTGTGACTTCAAAGCTCAAAATATCCTCTGGTCGGCAATGTAGGATTAGGCAAAGTTCATTGACGGTTGAAGTCGTTATGGACTCTCCATGCGACATTCTCCGCAGAGTATTGCTGCTCATACCATAATGATAGATCAAAGCGTATTTCGTAATTCCTCTCTCAGCCATTGTTTTCCAACAGTTTTCGTAATTGATCATAAAAGTTTACTCCCTATATTTGTATTTTAGTATATGTGTAAAATATTAAATATATGTAATATTTTGCTATTAGTAATCAGTTGAATATACGCATCTTGTATCGAGTAAGATAATATGCTATAATTCTAAAAGGGCAATGTGCAGAACGTATTGAAAGTTTTTATTTTTGGAAATCTTTCAAATGATATATGATTCACATATTAATCATAAGGAACTGTAGAAAAATAATTGACGCATCTTGACTTGTCTATTTCTCCGATTATGCATATCAAAAAGCCTCGCCGTAGCCCGCTACGCCTACGTTTTTTGCTATACATCCTCGAAGAAATATCCTGCGCAAGTTGCATCGATTATTTTCCTACAGATCCTAAAGATATATAAACTACGAGGAGGAACGATTATATGAAGAAAAAAAATGCAGTATTTATGATGGCAATGGCAATGGTCATGGTGGCAGGAAGTGGCATAACTGTCCAGGCAAGTCCTGAAAGAATGCCAGATGGCACATTGTTTGACAGTGATTACTATGCAGAAACATATCCTGATCTGATGCAGATATTTGGAAGGGATACAACAAAACTCTACCAGCATTATAAGAACTATGGAAAGGCAGAAGGACGTGCTGCACTTCCGCCTAAATACGTGTACCCCGAACTGCCTGAACCTGCCTCAGGGGACGCATATACGGCAGAGGAGCTTATAGCGGCTTACCGTACCATCATTGAAGCAAATGGAATTATATGGGATCCGAGTCTTAAGGGGAATTGGAATGAGACAATTGGACAGCATGATATCCTTGAATGGTATAACTATGATGATAATTACAATGGCGGCAGCTGGGGAACGGGTTTTATAGCTCCAGATAAAGCAGGTCTGAATAATGTTGAATGGGCAGCTTATACTGATTTGGAATCGTTTGCTTTTGATGATGGAACAGGGCACACCACCACGAGCTGTTATATGGAAGTGATGGGGTGGGATGACAGTATGGGAATGTACGAAATTATAGCATGGTAAGCATAATTAGTTTGCGCTCAGGGAATGACTTTGCGGGCATGAAGGCTGCTCCCTGGACTTTCTGTTCACAAATTACACCGAGGTGTAGGGCATAAGCCCGTAGGGGGAAAGGTTTTCCCCCATTGATGTGCAAATCCGCTCACTTACTCGACTGAGAGGACGGGGTTAATCTCCGCCTTCTACTCTATTGACGGCAGGGCGGCTTGGGCAGTTGAGTCCCTCACGATCAGGCGCGGACGCAGCATCGATCTCGATATCGGTACTTTGGCTATCAGCCAGTAGAGTGCCGCGTAGGAATTCCTGCCAAGGTCTATCCGGTCCTGGTTGATCGTAGTCAGGGCAGGCGAGACTGCTGCCGAGACTGGCAGGTTGTCAAAACCGACAACACTCAGTTCCTGTGGGATCTTGATGTGAAGCCGCCTGCACTCCCTGATCACGCCGACCGCCAAAAGATCATTGCCGCACAAAATGGCAGTGGCACCGTTTTCGATCAGTGTTGGGAGATGGTACTTTGCACTTTCCTCAACATAATATCCATATGCGACCAAATTTTTGTTGATATCTAGTTTATGATTCTGCATACTGCTGACGTACGCATCATATCTGTTTACTGTCACCATGGAGTCGGGCGAGCCGTTCAGAAGTGCGATCTTGGAATGACCGAGCTCCGTCAGGTGGTCGATCGCGAGGTCGATGCCCTCAAAGCTGTCAGTGCCAACGCAGGCAATGTTTGGATTTTTTTTGATGTAATTGTCAAAAAGCACCGTTGGGATGGTGGTGGTCTCAAGCTGTTCCATCCAAGGATCCTTCAGGGCAAAGCCAACGAGAAAACCGCCGTGGTATCCGTTCTGTACCATATATCTGTCATAGGGATCACGCAGCTGCAGCAGCGGGGTGATAGGGGTGACGGTGATCTCCCAGTTGTCGCGCACTGCTGCCTGCTTGAAGCCCAATATGATGTCAAAACCAAAATCTCCTGGTTTTTCATACTGCATATTCTCGACAAACACGCATAAACGTTTTCTGGTTTCTTTTTTCATACGCTTGGTGACATAGCCCATCTCGATCGCAGTGTCCAGAACCAATTTCTTCAATTCGGGGCTGATGTCGTTGGCATCGTTCAGACCTTTAGAGACGGTACTAGGAGCAATACCCAGGCGGTTTGCGATATCTTTTATTGTTATCATGATTTAATACTCACCTTCAAAAATTTCCTTTAAAATAGTTTACACGATACGGAAATCGTTTTCAACTGCTTACGGGAAAAAACATCTTTATTTGATCACAAAAAAGAATATTTTAATGTAAGGCAAATATTCATATTTTAAAAATTGGGACATATATTGAGGTATGGACAAAATGTATTGGTACAGGAGGGGGCGATATGATGGCAGCGGATAATCGGATCCTGCAGTTTTTTCCGCAGAGGCTTAGGAATGACTGGGAGAGAAGCGGAGTGCGTTTCGAACAGATACAGGAAATCAGATTGCGCGTCAATCAACCGGTGCGGATATTGTCTGACCGCGATCACAGGCTTCCCATGATATACGGGGAGCAGGAGATGGAAGAGATATTCCGCTATCTGTGCCATGACTCCGTGTATGCCTATGAAGAAGAGCGGAAGCAGGGATTTATCATGGTGGAGGGTGGACATCGCATCGGGATCACAGGGGAGCTGGTGACTGCTGCCGGCGGCGGATTCATCGCCAGATATATCCGTTATATGAATATCAGACTGGCGCACGAACATAAGGGGATCGCGGAGAAAATGCTCCATTATCTTTATCGCAGCGCAAAGGAGAGCACGCCATTGAATACCCTGATCATCTCGCCGCCGGGAGTCGGCAAGACAACGCTCCTGCGGGATGCGATTCGCCTGATATCCAACGGAAGTGATGGTTATAAAGGGTACAATGTGGGCGTGATCGACGAGAGAGGCGAGATCGCGGGGGCATATAAGGGAAGCGCTATGCTCGACTGCGGTGAGCGTACGGATATTATCACAGGCGGAGATAAACAGCAGGGGATCTCCATACTGGTGCGAACTTTTGCACCGAGGGTGATCGCCATTGATGAGATCGGAAAAAGTGCGGACGCTGAGGCGATCCTCCATGCGGGGGTGAGCGGATGCAGCATTCTGTCGACGGTTCACGGAAATTCCATTGAGGATATCCGGCACAAGGCGGAGATGGAACGGATCCTTCAGTTAGGTCTCATAGACCGGTTTGTCGTGTTGTCCATAGATAGTAAGATGGACAGGTATTTTGAAGTGTATGACAGGGAGGGGAACAGATTATGTGGCAGAAATTTGTTGCAGGTGCCTGCGTGATGACAGGTGCGCTCGGGTTTGGCTGGTCACTCTGCGGTGAGATGGACAGTGATATCTGGCATTTGAAACAGCAGAAACAGATTCTTCTGTGTATTGCAGGAGAGATCACATACATGCACAGGCCAATGGAGGAAATCTTTGATATCATAGCCGCCAAGGCAGAGCAGCAATATGCTGTCTTTTTGAGGGATGTCGCACAGTGCATGAAGGAACGGAACGGAAGTTCGCTGGTCGACATATGGAGCGAGGCGGTCCATGCAAGGAAGAACGGGGCAGGATTTTCGCAGATCGGAATACGATATCTTGCAAAAATGGGCAATTGTTTTGAATACGAAGGAGAGCGGCTGCAGGTGGAGGCGCTTCGATTGTTTGAGTCGGAGATAGACAGTGAGATAGACAGGCTTACGGTGAAAAAGAACGAGAACAGCAGGTTGATCAAAGCACTTAGCACACTGACGGGGATATTGTGTATCATTTTGTTTTTGTAGGTGTACACGCCTGCACTTTAGTTTTCCATATGAGAAAAAATAATACGGAGTATTCATGAAATGGGGATGAAAATGGAAGTCAGTCTGATATTTAAGATAGCGGCAGTCGGCATATTGATCACGATATTGGGGCAGGTGCTGAAGCACAGCGGCAGGGAAGAACATGCGTTTCTCATAAGCCTTGCCGGACTGGTGCTGGTGCTCTCCTGGATCGTTCCTTACATATACCAGCTTTTTGAGATGATACAGGATCTATTTGCTTTGTGATTTGATTTTGATGGAGGCATTGTATGATTCAGATTTGTGTGCTTGCCATAGCAGGTCTTTTTGCGGCGCTTGTCATCAAGAAAGACAAGCCGGAGTTTGCGACGCTGATCATTATTTTAGTGAGCTTCTTTATCGCAGCCAGGATCCTTGCGGTGCTGGGGAATGCAGTGGACGAACTGGAGGAGTGGGAGTCAGCGCTTGGCGGGAATATCGCCTATGTATCACTGCTTTTAAAGATCATAGGCATCACTTATGTGTGTGATTTTGCGTCGAATCTGTGCAAAGATTCCGGGTATTCGGCACTCAGCAACCACATAGAGCTTTTTGGCAAAGTTGCGATCATGGTGGCAGGTTTTCCGATCATACGGATCATGATAGACATGCTGGAGGGAATGATGCGATGAGTCAGGAGATAGGTTTATGGCAGGAGATCGATATCCTGCCGGATCTGAGGATGCTGGATAACCTTTTAGGAGATCTGCTGCCAGGAAAAAATGCGGACTCTATGGATTTCATAGAGGATGTCCTAAAAGGAAACTGGGTGTTGGATCCGGGGGTGTTCTGGAGATATATCAGGGAATCCGTGATTGGCGTATTTGACGATTGGAGGAGGCTGTTCATCACAGTGCTGATACTGTTCATTCTCGTTGCGATGGTGAGCAATCTGATGTCAGCGCTCAAGAATGAGGGGGCGGCGAAGGCGGCGAAGACATTCTTCATACTATGCCAGCTGGTCGTGTTGATCGATGCGTTTCACGAGGTGCTGGGGATCGTCGAGGAGACAATGGTACAAATGATTGATTTTTTGAAATTGATGATTCCGGCATATATGATCTGCATCGCAGCAGCGGGGTCCGGGCTCACGGCGCTGATCTTTTATAAGATGCTTTTGGGGTTTCTGTGCCTCATAGAAGGGATCATTGCGTCTTCCCTGACAACAGTGGTCGAGGGGTATGTGATGCTTGGCGTGGTGGAGAGCATCTGGGGTGAGGAGCGCTTCAAGGGACTGATGGAACTCATCAAAAAGGGAATGCAGTGGGTGCTCAAAGCAATGGTAGTGGTGATGTCGGGGGGCGGGATCCTGCAGGTGATCATCACGCCTGTGGTCGACAAGACGAACAATGCGGTGATCCAGAAGACGGCGGGGGCGATACCGGGGATCGGCGATATCGTGGAGTCGGTATCGAGTGTGACACTGGCGTCGGCGATCGCGATCAAAAACAGTCTTGGGGTGCTGATCCTGGTGGTGCTGATCCTGCTGATCCTGGCGCCGATCATCAAGGCATTTATGCTCCTCCTGATCATTAAGGTGAGCGGCGCACTGGGAAGTATCTGCGGTGAGCGCCAGATGATGAAGTGTGTCGAGTACATCTCAGAGGCAGGATTTATGCTGCTGCGTATATTGATCACGGTCACAACACTGTTTTTTGTGACGATAGCGGCAGTTACGAACGCTACGAGTTAAGGAACGAAACAACGGATATAAGGGGGAGATTATGGAAGTTTTGGCGGCGGAGGTAAGACGTCTGGTGTATACCGTGATCTGTTTCCAGTGCCTGATCCAGCTCACGGAGGGGAGTGTGTACCAGAAATATCTCAAATTATTTTCCTATCTGCTGACAATGTGTATCTGCTGCAATGTGGTCTTTTCTTTTGTGGGGCAGATCGAGAACGGATTTTCAGAGGCGGACTTGATGTATTCTAGGTGGGAGCAGGAGTGGCGGGAGATGACAGAGACTGACCAGATCTATGACGGGGCAGCGTACTATGAACAGCTCTGGGAGGAGAAGATCATAGGCGAAGCACATGAGGAGTATGACAGCAGGAATGGAGGTGAAGAGGATGCCAGGGAAGATTCGCGACAGGATCCGGACGATCATTAGCGGAGGATCTGGACGACCGACAAAGGAGACGATGCTCATTATCTTTCTGAGCGGAATATTGATCTTTGTCATCCTGCTGCCGACTGGAAACACAGGCAGCAGTTATCTGTCGAAAAAAAATCAAAAGAAGACCGAGAGCACAGAGACTGTGGGAAATGTACAGACAGGTGGGAGTGAAAAGAGTGAGATTTCCACGGACGAGTACAGAAGAGGGCTTGAGAGAGAGCTGGAAGATTTCTTGTCCAGCGTGGCGGGTGTGGGAGAGGTCAAAGTACTGATTTATATGAAAAATTCTCAGGAGTATATCGTAGAGAAGGATGTTCCCATGTCCAATTCTGTCAACGGTGAGAACAGCGAGCTTCGAAAGGAGGAGACGACAGTGTTTACGACAAATGAAAACGGAAACGAGGTGCCGTTTGTCTCACAGACGAAAAAACCAAAAGTTGACGGCGTGGTGATCTCTGCGAAGGGGGCGTCGAATGAGGCGGTAAAACTCCAGATCGTCAGGCTTGTGATGGCACTGTACGGCGTGGAGGCAAATAAAGTTGAAGTGTTAGTGATGGAGTAAAATGAAATGAATGTGAAAAAGTTAAAAATATTAAGTCTAAGAAAAGTATGCGATGAATATGATAGAAGTAGCAAAGAGAAAGAACAGGAAGGATATGGTTTGGTGAAAAAAATATTAAGAAAGAACCAGATTATGATTACGGCACTGGCAGTCATGATAGCGGTAGCAGGCTATCTGAACTTTGCGGGTACCAAGATTGGAGAAGAGGATTTTATATCTGTAGACGGCAGCAGCAGCGAGCTTACATATGATATCTCTGATGAAGATATGTATGCCATATCGCTTAGGGAAGATACAGATGGTGAGATCCAGGATTACGCGTCGGCAGCAGGAGAGAACACGGACATAGCAAGTCTCGACACAGACGATGTGACGATCACAGACAACTACCTGAGCAGTGACATGAACGCTGTGTCGGACAGCGCGCTCGACACGACAGCTGCAGGCGATCCGTCAGCAGCAGATGTACTCGCTGCCAACACGGATGAGTCCGGAGCGACTGTGATCGAGCAGGAGGTACCGGGAGAGGCAGTGTTTACGAGTGCATCAGGTGTGTCTACGCTCGCGGGCGCAAAGCTCTTAAAAGAACAGACCAGGGCGCAGAACAAAGAGTCTCTCCTGGAGATCATTCAAAGTGAAGAGCTTACGGAAGAGGCAAAAAAGGAAGCCATAAATAGTATGATCGCACTGACGGAGACCGCCCAGAAGGAATCCGATGCGCAGATGCTTCTCGAGGCGAAAGGATTTGCACAGACAGTAGTGAGTATCAGCGGTGACAAAGCAGATGTCATGGTGGAGGCAGCAAACCTTACAGAGTCACAGACTGCCCAGATTCTGGACATCGTACAGAGAAAAACAGATATCGTTCCGGAAAATATCATCATAACAGTATCCGGTATTACAAACAGTGTGTCTGACGGTGTCTCCGACAATATATCTGTCGATGAATAAATGTGTGGAATTAATTGGATAAATGTGGTATACTAAAGTATTATATTGCAAACTGCCTTGATCATGTGTGTTTGAAGGGCGGTCTGGCGGAAAGGAGCACATATGAAAAGAGTATTTTTGATTGTGTTAGACAGCTTTGGGATCGGTGAGATGGAGGATGCGGAAGCCTATGGTGACAGGGGTGTGAGTACCATAGGCTCCGTCTCTGAGAGCTCATTTTTTCATGTGCCAAATCTGCAGAAACTGGGGCTTTTTAATATCGAGGGTGTTCGGTGCAGGGGGCAGGAGCCCGCAAAGAACCCGCTTGCGGCAGTTGCCAGGATGAAGGAGGCTTCACGGGGCAAAGATACAACGATCGGCCATTGGGAGATCGCTGGTCTGGTATCAAAAGAGCCGCTGCCGACGTATCCCAATGGATTTCCGGAGGAAGTGATCGATGATTTCTCAAAGCTTACGGGCAGGGGTGTGCTCTGCAACAAGACATACTCCGGCACAGAGGTGATCAGGGATTACGGCGATGAGCATGTGAGAACGGGGGATCTGATCGTGTACACATCCGCGGACAGTGTTTTTCAGGTCGCGGCACATGAGGAGGTCGTGCCGTTGGAGACTTTGTATGACTATTGCAGGAAGGCGAGGGCGATGCTCCAGGGAGAGCACGGGGTAGGGCGCGTCATCGCGAGACCGTTCACGGGCACATCAGGAGATTACACCCGCACGGCACACCGCCATGACTATTCGCTGCTGCCGCCGCAGACCACGATGCTGGACCAGCTCAAGGAGGCGGGCAGGGACGTGATCGCTGTGGGGAAGATCAATGATATATTTGCCGGAAAGGGCATCACAGAGTTTGTGTATACAAGCGGGAACGCAGAGGGCATAGAGCGTACGCTTGAGTATCTGGACAGGGATTTTGAGGGAATGTGCTTTGTCAATCTTGTGGATTACGATATGCTCTATGGCCATCGCAGGGATGTGGACGGCTATGCAAGGGCATTGGCATATTTTGATGAAAAGCTGCCTGAGATCATGGGGAAGCTCCGGGAGGAGGATATACTGATGGTCACTGCTGACCACGGCTGTGATCCCGCGTACACGAAAACGACAGATCACACAAGGGAGTACACGCCCTTTATCATGTACGGCAAAAAAGTAAAGCCGGTCAATCACGGCACGCGTGAGACATTTGCAGATATCGCGGCGACAGTTCTTGATCATCTCGGCGTGGAGCAGAAGACATGTGGGACAAGTATGTACGCTGTCATATAAAGATATAAATCATTATGAAAGATAGACGGAGGATAGATCAGTGAGTACAATTGCAGAGGAAATAAACAAGAGGAGGACGTTCGCCATCATATCGCACCCCGATGCCGGCAAGACGACCTTGACAGAAAAATTTTTGCTGTATGGAGGCGCCATCAATCTCGCAGGGAGCGTCAAGGGCAAGGCGACAGCAAGACATGCGGTCTCGGATTGGATGGAGATCGAGAAGGAGAGAGGGATCTCGGTCACATCCTCTGTCCTGCAGTTCAATTACGACGGCTATTGCATCAATATCCTGGATACGCCGGGGCATCAGGATTTCTCGGAGGATACGTACAGGACGCTCATGGCGGCGGATTCGGCAGTCATGGTGATCGATGCGTCAAAGGGAGTTGAGGCGCAGACGAGAAAGCTTTTTAAGGTCTGTGGTATGAGGGGGATTCCCATTTTTACGTTTATCAATAAGATGGACAGGGATGCCAATGACACGTTCGAGCTCCTTGACGAGATCGAGAAGGAGCTTGGTATCGCTACTTGTCCTGTCAACTGGCCGATCGGTTCGGGAAAGCGTTTTAAGGGGGTCTATGACAGGCATGGGAACCATGTGCTCACCTATTCTGACACACAGAAAGGAACAAAAGAGGGTGAGACGACGGTGATCCCGCTGGATGACGAGGCGCTCTTGCTCGAGAACATCGGCGAGGAGGCACTGACTTTGCTGCGCGACGAGATCGAGCTGCTCGACGGGGCGAGTGCGGAGTTTGACATTGATGAGGTGCGCAGGGGAAAGCTGACGCCCGTGTTTTTTGGATCGGCTCTCACGAATTTCGGTGTGGAGGTATTTCTGCAGAATTTTCTAAAGATGGCGACAACACCGCTTCCGAGGATATCTCAGGGGGAGACGATCGATCCTGTCGACAATGATTTCTCGGCGTTCGTGTTCAAGATCCAGGCGAATATGAACAAGGCGCACCGCGACAGGGTGGCGTTTATGCGCATCTGCTCGGGCAAGTTTGACGCCAGCGCGGAGGTGAAACATGTGCAGGGCGGGAAAGTGATGCGCCTGTCGCAGCCGCAGCAGATCATGGCGGACGAGCGCAAGATCCTTGACGAGGCGTACGCAGGTGATATCATCGGCGTGTTTGATCCGGGGATCTTTTCTATCGGTGACACGGTCTGTGCGCCGAAGAACAATATCTGTTACGAGGGGATACCGACCTTTGCGCCAGAGCACTTTGCGAGGGTGAGGCAGATCGACACGATGAAGCGGAAACAGTTCATCAAAGGAGTCAACCAGATCGCACAGGAGGGCGCGATCCAGATTTTCCAGGAGTTTAACACTGGTATGGAGGAGATCATTGTGGGTGTGGTAGGCGTACTGCAGTTCGATGTGCTCAAATATCGCCTGGAAAATGAGTACAATGTTGAGATCAATCTTGAGTCGCTTCCGTATGAGTATATCCGGTGGATCGAGAATAAGGACGAGATAGATCTGAATAAGCTTTCCGGAACTTCGGATATGAAGAAGATACAGGACTTGAAAGGAAATCCGCTCCTGCTGTTTATCAACCAGTGGAGCATCGGTATGACGGTCGACAGAAACAAGGGGCTCGTGCTCTCGGAATTTGGAAGGAATTGATTAGGAGTATTAAATCGTCAATGAGAAAATGGACAGTGTTGTGGGCGGCGCTGATCGGCAGTATGGTGTTTGGGACATCAGGATGCGCGGATCAGAGTGGCTTTGACCCGCAGTATATCATTCGTGAGGAGAAAAGCGCTGACGAGGCGGAAAGTACAGCAGAGACACGCGGATACGAACCAGAACAGCCGCAGGAGAACAGCACAGAGACAAATCCTTTGACAAAGGAGCATATCCGGGAGGTCTCAGAGCTTTATTATGCATATCATCACCTCGACGGAGAGAGGCAAAAGATCTATCTCGAGATGTTTGATGCGCTGACCGATATGAAAAGCGGGGTGCCGCTGTCCACAGTGGACAAGTCTGTGCTGGATGTTGTTTTCGCCTGTGTGATGAATGACCACCCAGAGCTTTTTTATGTGGACGGATACCAGTATACAGAGTACACGCTTGGCGATGTCGTGACAGGGATCACTTTCAGCGGGACGTACTCTATGGCAAGTGCGGAGATCGAGCAGGCGAGGCTGCTGATCGAGCAGAGGCTTGCAGAGTGTTTTGAACAGGTACCGTTAAATGAGGATGAGTACAGCACTGTCAAATATCTGTATGAATGGCTGATCGATCACACAGAGTACGATAGGACCGCGGAGAATAATCAGAATATATGTTCTGTGTTCCTGCAGGGAAAAAGTGTCTGCCAGGGTTATGCCAAGGCAATGCAGTATATGCTGCAGGCAGCCGACATCCAGTGTGTGCTGGTGACTGGTTTTACGAACGGTGAGCGGCATGGGTGGAATCTGGTGCGGGTGAACGGAGAATACTATTATCTCGACCCGACATGGGGAGATGCCTCGTACGCTTCGGGCAGTGCCGATGGTGCGTTGGACAGCTTCGTCCCTGCCATCAACTATGATTACTTTCTGGTGACAACGGATGAGATCACGAGGACACATTCTATCGAGAAGGTGGTGGAGCTCCCTGTGTGTACTGCGATCGACGACAACTATTTTGTGCGCGAGGGACTATATTTTGAGAGTTACGATGCCGACAGGCTTGCTCTCATTTTTGACAGTGAGGAGACGAGAACAGCCGGGTCCGTGACGTTGAAATGCGATAACAGCGAAACGTATGATCTGATGGTGCAGACGCTGATCGAGTCGCAGGCGATCTTTGACTTTGTGGACAAGCAGGGGGAGAGCATCGCGTACACCTCGAACGATGAGCAGAGGACGATCAGTTTCTGGAATGTATAAGGAACGGCAGCTGCTAAATGAATGGAATCGCAGATTTTAGGAAAGTATGGTAATAAAGGTAACAGTTCAGCCCAGGACTTCGCACTACGCTGCGAAGTCCGTGAGAAAGGCGGAAAATAACAGATTTTTTCTTTGCAAAGTCTGAGGATGATGATATAATAAAAATAATGCAGAAAGAGATACAGGAGGTTTAGAGCATGGAAAAAGAAACGGATAAGAGCGGGTATTCATTGAATAATGAGGAATTCGGCACTGTAAAGATCGCCAACGATGTCGTTGCCATGATCGCGGGACTTGCGGCGACGGAGGTTGACGGTGTGAGCGCCATGGTCGGAAATATCACGAACGAACTGATGGGAAAGGTCGGCATGAAGAAACAGACAAAAGGTGTCAAGGTTGATATCCTAGACGGAAATGTGTCTGTGGAGCTTGCAGTCACATTAGAATATGGCTTTAACATCCCAACAACCTGCAATAAAGTGCAGGAAAAGGTAAAGAACGCGATCGAGACGATGACCGGGTTCAGGGTGTCTGACGTCAATATCAGGATCGTCGGTATCAAAATGGCATCAGAGCGATAGGAGTCGTACAAATATAGATTAAGGAAAAGATAAATGAGCAGAAGAGAGCTTAGGGAACAAATATTCAAATATATTTTCAGGATCGAATTTAATGACAGGGAAGAAATGCCTGAGCAGGGCAAGTTCTTTTTTGAGACTCTGAAAATGGAAGCGCAGGAGAGAGAATCGCGTGAGATCAAGGACGAGGATGCCACATATATCTCCCATAAAAGCAATAAGATCATCGAGAAGCTTGATGAGATCGACGAGATGATCAACAAACAGGCAAAAGGCTGGACCACGCAGAGGATGGGGAAGGTGGATCTCACGATCCTTCGCCTTGCAGTGTACGAGATCGTATTTGACGAGGATGTGCCGACAGGGGTTGCGATCAATGAGGCGGTTGAACTTGCCAAAAAATTCGGGCAGGAGGAGTCGTCGGGGTTTGTCAATGGAGTGCTCGCAAAATTTGCATAGGCAGAATGGTATGGAGGCATATTCGTGAAGCAGAATGTTTATACAGTTGCCCAGATCAATTCCTACATCAAGAACATGTTCACGCAGGATTATTTGCTGCGGACTGTCTTTGTTAAAGGCGAGGTTAGTAATTGTAAGTACCATTCGTCGGGGCATATCTATTTTACGTTAAAAGATGCCAAGGGCGTTATCGCCTGTGTCATGTTTGCCGGCAATCGCACCGGACTTTCTTTCAAATTGGAGGAAGGGCAGATGGTCGTGGTTGGCGGTACGATTGACGTGTATGAGAGGGATGGCAAATACCAGCTTTACGCGAAGCAGATCGCACTGGACGGTGCGGGCGTGCTGTATGAAAAGTTTGAACGCATGAAGCGCAAGCTCGAAGAGATGGGGATGTTTGCACAGGAATATAAGCAGCCCATTCCCAGATATATCAGGACGCTGGGTGTTGTGACAGCGCCCACGGGGGCGGCAGTGCGTGATATCATCAATATCGCGGCGCGGCGCAATCCCTATGTACAGATCATACTGTATCCGGCGATCGTGCAGGGAGATCAGGCGGCAGCGAGCATTGTCAGTGGAATCCGTGCGCTGGAGCAGCTTGGCGTGGACGTGATGATCGTCGGCAGGGGCGGCGGTTCTATTGAGGACTTGTGGGCATTCAATGAGGAAGAGGTGGCACAGGCGGTGTTTGACTGTCAGGTGCCCATCATATCAGCGGTCGGACATGAGACGGACACGACGATCACGGATTTTGTGGCAGATCTGAGGGCGCCTACACCTTCGGCGGCAGCGGAGCTTGCGGTCTATGATGCAGCGCAGCTGATGGAGCGGTTCGCGGCGTACAGCAATGCATTGGATCATGCCATGCAGGCGCAGATACGCAGACAGCGAAACCGGCTTGAAAACTGGAAACTGCGGTTAAGATATCTCAGCCCGATAAATCAGATCCAGCAGAAGCGTACTTATTCCATGGATCTGGAGGGGCGTCTTACGGGATCGATGAACAGTGCGTTGGTACAGCAGCGGCATCGAATGGCTCTGTACGCCGAGAGGTTTAAGGGATTGTCTCCGCTCGAGAAGCTCAGTCAGGGCTACGCATATGTCGAGGATAAAGATCACAAGGTAATAAATGATGTGAACAGTGTAAAGCCGGAGGATATGGTGCGGATCTATGTGAAAAACGGCACGATACAGGCAAAAGTGAAGGAGATAGACAAGGTAGGGTATGGCGAAGGAACAGACACTTGAACATATGTTTGAAAAACTTGAAGATATGATCGGAAAATTAGAGCAGGAAGATATCTCGCTGGAGGAGTCTTTCAAGTTATATAAAGAGGGCATGAAATTGATCAAGTCCTGTAATGACAAGATCGATAAAGTGGAAAAGGAAGTTCTCAAATTGAATGAAAATGGTGAGTTAGATGAATTTTGACAGAGAGTTACAAGACAGGGTAAACGAAATAGAGACCATTATAAAGGCGTATCTTCCCGAAGAAAGCGGCTGGGCGAAGACGGTGATGGAAGCGATGAACTACAGTGTCAATGTCGGCGGCAAGCGGCTTCGTCCTATGCTGATGGCGGAGACATATCGGCTTTTCGGAGGCGCGGACAAAGCGATCGAACCCTTTATGGCGGCGATCGAGATGATACATTCGTATTCGCTTGTGCATGACGATCTGCCGGCAATGGACAATGATGAGTATCGCAGAGGTAAAAAAACGACATGGGTAGTCTATGGGGATGCCATGGCGATCCTTGCAGGAGACGGATTGTTAAATTATGCTTTTGAGACTGCGTTAAAGTCGTTTGAGATGTCCGGCAGCGACGCGGGCAGAAAGGCGAAGGCACTCTCCATACTTGCTAAAAAAGCGGGAGTCCATGGGATGATCGGTGGACAGACTGCCGATATCGAAGCGGAAAATCTCGGACATCAAGTGACAATAGAGCATCTTCTGTTTATCCACGAGCACAAGACGGCAGCCCTGATCCAGGCGGCGATGATGGCAGGCGCAGTGATGGCAGGCGCAGGGGAAGAACAGATCAGCCTGGTGGAAAAAGCGGCTTATGAGATCGGCATCGCGTTTCAGATACAGGACGATATCCTGGATGTGACGAGCAGTCTGGAGACGCTGGGGAAGCCGGTAGGAAGCGATGCGAAGAATCAGAAGACGACCTATGTCACGCTGAAGGGGATCGAGGAGGCGGCACGGGAACAGCGGGAAATGTCAGATCATGCTGTAAAACTGCTGAGATCGCTGGAGGAGGAAGGGTTTCAGAATGAGTTTTTGATGGAGTTGATACAAAGTCTGATCACACGCATCAAATGATCGGGTTTATTGGATAAATGTCTGCTGTTAATTGAACCAATTCTGAAAGGTAAAGGCACTTGGTATGATATTAGAGACGATAGAGAAAGAAAACGATATAAAAAATGTAGCACCCGAAGACTGGAACCTGCTGGCGGAGGAGATCAGGAGCTTTCTGATCAAAAAGATCAGTGTCACAGGCGGGCATCTCGGCTCCAATCTTGGTGCGGTGGAGCTGACGATGGCACTGCACCTGAGCCTGAATCTGCCGCAGGACAAGATCGTGTGGGATGTGGGGCACCAGTCATACACGCATAAGCTATTGACGGGCAGGCGCTCGGGATTTGAGAGTCTGCGCAAATACGGCGGTATGAGCGGTTTTCCTAAGAGGAAGGAGAGCGAGTGTGACTGTTTTGATACAGGACACAGCTCCACATCCATCTCGGCAGGGCTTGGACTTGTGAAAGCGAGAGATCTTCGCAATGAGAACCACACAGTCATCTCGGTGATCGGTGATGGCTCTCTCACGGGAGGGATGGCATATGAGGCGCTGAACAATGCTTCGCGCCTGAAAAAGAATTTTATTATCGTGTTGAATGATAATAATATGTCAATCTCAGAAAATGTCGGCGGAGTGTCAAAGTATCTCAATAATATCAGGACAGCGGACAAGTACCTTGACATGAAGGAAGGGATCTATAATTCACTCATGGAATCTAATCTAGAGCCGATCGTCACAAGCATCAGGAGGGCGAAGAGCTCTGTAAAACAGCTGGTGATTCCGGGTATGTTCTTTGAGGATATGGGGATTACATACTTGGGACCTGTGGACGGGCACAACATCAATGCCATGATGAAGGTCCTGCGCGAGGCAAAGCGCTGCAAGTCAGCGGTGCTGGTACATGTGATCACGCAGAAGGGAAAAGGGTTTGCACCTGCGGAGAAACACCCGGCGCGGTTTCACGGCGCAGAGCCCTTTGATGTGGAGACGGGTCTGCCGCTCACGCCAAAGACAAAGTCAAGTTATACAGATGTCTTTTCAACGGTGATGTGCAAGCTCGGAGACCGCTATCAAGACGTTGTGGCGATCACGGCGGCGATGCCTGACGGTACAGGGCTCAAACGATTCCGCAATATGTACCCGGACCGGTTTTTTGATGTCGGGATCGCCGAGGAGCATGCAGTGACTTTTGCGGCGGGTCTGGCAGCCGGTGGCATGCATCCGGTGGTGGCTGTCTACTCCTCCTTTTTGCAGAGGGCATATGATCAGATCTTGCATGACGTGTGCATCCAGAATCTTCCGGTGACTTTTGCGATCGACAGGGCGGGTCTCGTGGGAAGTGACGGGGAGACACATCAGGGGATCTTTGATCTCTCATATCTATCCTCCATACCTAACATGCACATTATGGCGCCCAAAAACAAATGGGAACTGTCGGATATGTTGAAATTTGCGGTGGCTTTTCAAGGACCGGTGGCGCTGCGCTACCCGAGAGGCGAGGCGTTCGATGGGCTTCGTGAGTACCGTGAGCCGATTCGTTTTGGAAAGGCAGAGTGGATCTATCGCGAGAATGATATAGCGCTTGTGGCGGTGGGCAGCATGGTAAAGACCGCGCTCACAGTGCGGGAGGCGCTTCTTAGGAAAGGATTTCACTGCAGTATCATCAATGCGCGTTTTGTCAAACCGATCGATACGGAGATCTTAGATGAGGCTGTCGAGAATCACGATCTGATCGTGACGATGGAAGAAAATGTGGCAAGCGGTGGATTTGGCGAGAAGGTAAGGGAGTATTTTGACAGGCATCATTTTGGGACAAGACTGTTGGCGGTCCATGTACCGGATGAATATGTGGAACATGGAAATGTGGATATCCTGCGCCGTGAATTGGGGATCGACGCGGAGACGATCGGGCAGAAGATCATGGAACAGTACAAGGAAATGTCTCACAAAGATTCTAGGAAGGGCACAAAAATATGAAAGAGCGTCTGGATGTGCTGCTAGTGCGGCAGGGGCTTGCCGAGTCGCGCGAGAAGGCAAAAGCGGTGATCATGGCAGGGTGCGTGTATGTCAATGACCAGAAGGAGGACAAGGCAGGAGCCATGTTTGACGAGTCCAAGGTCCGACTTGAAGTCAGGGGGAATACACTCCGCTATGTCAGCCGCGGCGGTCTGAAACTGGAAAAGGCGATCGACAGTTTTGGCGTGGTACTTGACGGAAAGATTTGCATGGATATCGGTGCATCTACCGGCGGATTTACAGACTGTATGCTGCAGAATGGGGCAAAGAAGGTTTATTCCGTAGATGTAGGGCACGGCCAGCTGGCGTGGAAACTTCGCAATGACGAGCGTGTTGTCTGTATGGAAAAGACAAATTTTCGCTATATGGTTCCGGCGGATATTGATGACAAGCTTGATTTTGCGTCGGTAGATGTGTCATTTATCTCGCTGGATAAGATTTTGGGACCTGCCCACAGCCTGTTAAAGCCCAATGCGCAGATGGTATGCCTGATCAAACCGCAGTTTGAGGCAGGAAAAGAGAAGGTCGGAAAAAAGGGTGTTGTGAGAGATGCGCAGGTGCACAGGGAAGTGATCAGGACGGTGTTTGCTTTCACGCTTGAAAAAGGCTATGAGATCCAAAATCTTGATTTTTCACCGATCAGAGGACCGGAGGGGAATATCGAGTACCTGATGCATCTTGTCAGAGTGGAACAGCCGGCAGAGGATCTCGATGCCGCTGGCTTTGTTCAGGACTGTTTTGAGGGACTTATAGAGGAGACAGTCAGCCTTGCGCATACAACGTTGGATTGTTAGTGCGAAAAAGAGCATTTCACCATCCTGAAAGGAGAGCCCGGCAGAGCGGGCAAAGGGGAGTTAGTGCGAAAAAGAGCATTTCACCATCCTGATAGAAGTGGCTGCTAAAGCAGGCAGATGGGAGTTAGGTGGGTATCAATGAAAACATTTTATATATATACAAACCAGACAAAGGACGGGAACGGTGAGACTACGCAGTATATACGGGATTATCTGAACCTGAAGGGGTGCCGATGCAGCAGCAGGGTCGACGGAAATGTGGAAGGAATGATCGTTCTGGGCGGTGACGGAACCATGCTCAGGGCAGCGCGCGAGTATGTCTCCTGTCACATCCCGATGATCGGTGTGAATCTCGGGACACTGGGATATCTTGCGGAGGTGGACAAGGAGGATATCGAGACTGCGCTTGACAGTCTGGTCGCGGATCGATATGAGATCGAGTCGCGCATGATGCTGAGCGGCATTCCGGTGATAGCCGGCGTCAGCGCCAATCCGCAGACGGCACTGAATGATATCGTGATCAACAGAAAAGGTGCACTGCATGTTATTAATTTTAATATTTTTGTGAATGGCAGACTGTTGAGTACATACAGCGCGGACGGAATGATCATCTCCACGCCGACAGGCTCCACGGCGTACAACCTGTCAGCGGGCGGACCGATCGTCGAGCCCAGGGCGAGGCTCATCATGATGACGCCTGTCTGTTCCCACACCCTGGTCAACAACAGAACGATCATACTTGCCGAGGACGATGTTATCGATATTGAGATCGGGCGGTGCAAACCGGGAGAAAAGCAGGAGGTGGCTGCCAGTTTTGACGGCAGGTGCCCGGTCAATCTGAACGAGAGCGACAAGATTCGAATCATTCGTTCTGACAAGGTGACGAAGATCATAAAACTCAGCGAGGGAAGTTTTCTGGATACATTACACAAGAAAATGCGGGTATAAATGTGATGAAAAGAGAGAGACATGAGGTCGTGGTAGACCTGATCAACAAATATGATATTGAGACGCAGGAGGAGCTGGCAGCATATCTTCGCAAGGAGGGATTTGAGGTGACGCAGGCAACGGTGTCGAGGGATATCAGGGAACTGCGTCTGTCAAAAATAGCGGCAGGAAATGGCAGGCAGAAATATATCATTCTGCAGAATGAGGACACAAAGCTGAGCGATAAGTATATCCGTGTGCTCAGGGAAGGATTTGTCTCGATGGATATGGCTCAGAACATACTGGTGATCAAGACTGTGCAGGGGATGGCAATGGCGGTTGCCGCTGCGGTGGATGCCATGCATTTTTCTGAGATCGTCGGATGTATAGCAGGAGATGACACGATATTTGCAGCGGTGAGATCTGTGGATGAAACGAAAGCCGTGATGGAAAAATTGGATGAAATTATAAAGGGTTAGGTACGGAAAATGTTAATTAGCTTGCATGTTAAGAATCTTGCTCTGATCTCAGAGACGGAAGTGACTTTTGGGGAGGGACTGAATATCCTGAGCGGTGAGACCGGAGCGGGCAAATCAATCATTATCGGTTCGATCAATCTTGCACTTGGGGCGAGAGCAGACAAGGATATGATCAGGACGGGCGCGGACTATGCGCTTGTCGAGCTGGTCTTTCAGGTGACAGATGATGCCATGAGACAGGAGATCAATACGCTGGAGATTCCTGTGGAGGAGGATGGGATCATTATCATTCAGCGGAAGATACAGCCTGGTAGAAATCTGTTTAAGATCTGCGGGGAGACAGTCACTGCAAAACAGATCAAGGCGCTTTCGGAATTGCTGATCGATATTCACGGACAGCATGAGCATCAGTCGCTTCTGTACAAGAAAAACCATATGGAGATCCTGGATTCCTTTGCGGGGGAAGAACTTGCCGTGATCAAGGCAGATCTCAGAGAAAAGTATCAGATGTATGTCAAGCTCAAAAAGGAGCTTGCGGAGTTCTGCATGGATGATGGGGCAAAGGCGAAAGAACTCTCTCTCGCGGAGTTTGAGTATCAGGAGATCGAGGAAGCCGGACTGACAGCAGGAGAGGACGAGGACATCGAGCGTGACTACCGAAAAATGGCAAACAGCAGACAGATTGTCGAGGCGGCAGACAAAGCGTATCAGCTGACTGGAAATGGCGAGCAGTCAGCGGCGGATGCGGTGGGCTATGCGGTGCGGGAGCTGCGCAGTGTGGAGAGCTATGACGACAGGGCGCAGGAGCTCGCGGATGAACTTGAGAACATCGAAGCTCTGCTCAGTGATTTCAACCGGGAGATCGCCGAGTATATGGCGGATATGGAGTTTGACGGGGAACAGTTCAACCAGATGGAAGAACGCCTGAATCTGCTGAATCATCTAAAGCGCAAATACGGGGATAGCATCCAGGCAGTCCTGCAGTATCAGGCACAACTGGGGGAAAAGATCGAGAGACTCAATAATGCCGATACATATAAAGCCCAATTGGAGACGAAACTGACGGAGATACAGACAAAATTAAAGAGTCTGTGCCAGAAAGCTTCCAAGGTGCGCGGCAAGGAGGCGGCAAAGCTTGAAAAAGACATGATCGCGGCGCTGACAGACCTGAACTTTCTGGATGTGGGATTTGAGATCCAGGTGCGCAAAAAGGAAGAGATGTCAGCCGACGGATATGACGATGTGGAGTTTATGATATCGACGAATCCAGGTGAGCCGTTAAAAAGCCTCGGAAATGTGGCGAGCGGCGGAGAACTGTCACGTATCATGCTGGCGATCAAGACAGTGCTCGCATCGAGGGACCGGATCCCGACTATGATCTTTGACGAGATCGATACAGGTATCAGCGGCAAGACCGCGTGGAAGGTATCGGAAAAGCTCGGTCATCTGTCGCAGAGCCATCAGATCATCTGCATCACACATCTTCCCCAGATCGCAGCGATGTCGGACAACCACTACAAGATCGCAAAGCAGGCGGTGGACAGCAAGACAGTCACGGATATCATGCAGCTAGATGAGAAGGAGACCGTTGACGAGCTTGCGCGGATGCTCGGAAGCGATGAGATCACAGATACGGTGAGAGAGAATGCGCGGGAGCTGATCGCGACAGCGCAGAAGAAGAAAGCTTGTTACTGTTCGGACAGGAAATAAGAAAATATACTGGCAGCGACAGATAAATATTGAAATCGTCTGAAAAAATCAGTATACTATATGTATGTCAGTGATGCAAAATGGAGGGTGGAATATGATATTGAATGATTACATGGATACAAAAAAACTGCAGGAGCTGCAGGATTCTTTTTCGGAATTTGCAGGGCTGGAGACTGTTGTGATCGATGCCGAAGGAGGGCGTCTGACAGATGGACATGATTTTCTGGAGGAGGAAACGGAATCCTTTGACATTGTTGTGCATGGTGAGAAACTTGGGGCGGTAGTCGTTTCAAAGTCTGCGGATAGAAAGGCAAAGTGCGCTGCGAAGACACTCTGTACGATGATCAGCCAGACTGCGGTACTGGAACATATTGACAGTAGAAATAACGGCAGGTTTGATTCAGTGAAGGATGACATCAAGAAATCGGGCGAGCTGGTACAGATGATCAACGAGAAGACAGGGTATCTGAAAGGGATTGCCAAGAAGCAGACGATCCTCTCCCTCAATGCTACGATCGAGGCAGCAAGAAGCGGTGAGGCTGGTGTCGGGTTTGCGGTAGTTGCAAAAAGTATGCAGGATCTGTCCAACCAGTCGGCAGGGATCTATACGGACATTGAGATGTCGGTGGAGGAGATCACGAATCTGATCAATTCGATCATCGATTCCCTTCAATAAATCGAGATTAAAAAAGGAGCGCACTCATCTGAGCTCCTTTTTAAAATATTTTAATGAAAACCTTCTATGACAAAACGGACTGCACCGACAGGAACGTTAAATTCACTGTGATATATCCTGCCTTTTACCAGGGTACTGCAGTAGAGATGGACTTTGGATAACAAATTTCCATCGGCATCATAGAAGCAGCCATAACATCCCCATTTGGAGTAGTCGTCATCTTTGTAGGACACACATTGGTATTGGATATTCAACGTAGCCTGATAGTCATTAAAATCCGCATATGTAAAGTCATAAGGGGCAAATTCATAGCTGACCAGCGTGCAGTAGTTGTCATGGTTCGTACCTAATCTGGCGGGAACCTCCATGATGAGCGGCGACGCATTGACAGCCACATACGCCACAACTGCCGGATTGTCAAGATGATATATCGCAGCGACTGTTGAGCCGCTGTTCTCATAGTTTACCTGATAAGATGCGGCATTGGCAGCGTATGCGACCGGCGTGACGGTCACGATATCCGGATCTGCGACTACACAGGCAAGTCTTGAGGCGTCGAAGCCTTCACCAAGCACTGCAGTGAATGTTACAGGGGAGCCCGGCGTGAGCGTGATGCTGTCAGTAGAGAGGATCAGTCCGTTTCCGATATTTTCCTTTGCGGATGCCGGAAGGACTGGGGCACTGCATGTCACGGTAAAAATAATGGCACATGCCAACATGGAACAGATCAAATTTTTTAGTTTTGTCTTCATATATCTTCTCCTTGCACAATAAGAATTAGTAGGTTGATCATTTAAAAGCTAACTACATTATAATAAAAAACAGTCCCAAATAACAAGTATCAGGTTATTAAAAAATTGATAAAAAAATTAAACTTAGATAAAAAATGTCATATACTCTTTTAATTTGTGGCAAATTTAGTTAAAATGTCATATGAGTGCACTTGATGGAGTGATTGCTGAGCGTAACAGAGAACGCAGGGGGTAAAAACATGAAAAAAAGTCATAGAAAAATTGCGTTGTTTTTATGTATGGCATTGTCAGCGTCAGCTTTTTGCGGATGCGGACAAACGTCAATAGAAGAAACAGTGGATGATGTGGCGATCGTCGAAACGTCAAATCCTGAGTTGGGAGAACTAAAGCTCAGTGCGGAATTTATCGCCACGATCAATCCTGATGAGTCTGTGTACGTGATTCCCAAGGCTACAGCGGAGGTGTTGGACGTTCTTGTCGAGGCGGGGGACTTCGTGGAGGAAGGGGACGTTCTTGCAGTACTTGACGACACGATGGCACAGTTTTCGATGCGGAATGCCCAGACTGCTGCACAAAATGCTCAGATCGGACTGGACAATGCGAGGCTTTCCTATGACTTGCAGTATGGTGAGGGAGCTTCGACTATAAGTGATATGCAATCCGATAAGAGCATCTCCCAGGCAGAGGACGGCGTCAGTCAACTGCAGGAGAGGCTTGTGGATACCATGGATGACTTGCAGAAGGCAAAAGATGATCTGAAAAAGAAAGAGGAAGAGCTAGAGGATCTAAAGAGAGAGTATGATTTCCGGGAGGATGTCGACGAGATCAAAAAGTATGCAGATAGTCTTGACAGGGATACGCTCGAGGGAGCAGCAGATTATGCGGCAGTGATGCAGCGATATCAGGCTGCAGCCACGGAGGTCAAGACGGTGGAGGCGGCGATAACACAGTACAAGTCGGCGATCGATCAGTACGAGGAGGCGATCGAGACGATTCAGGACAACATCGACACTGCATACGATTCCTTCAAACAGGCAGTAACAGCTGACAATATCAGTAACGGTGAGATCCTCGAGGGACAGAAACAGGCATCGCAGAACACTATTTCCCAGGCAGAGATCGGTATTTCCCAGGCGCAGCTTGGCATAGAGCAGGCGAAGGAAAGTCTTGAGGGATACACGATCACAGCGTCGATCTCCGGCGTCATTGAGGCGGTTAATCTAAAGGAGCATGATTTTGCGACATCGAGTAATCCGGCATTTGTGATCTCCAACAAAAATACGATGGTTGCTACATATTATGTGAGCGAGGATGTTCGAAATACTTTCTCGATCGGACAGAAGATCACGCTGGAGAAAGACCACGTGATTTATGACGGCGAAGTGATAGAGATCGGAAGTGCAGTCGATGCCTCGACAGGTCTGTTCAGGATCAAAGCAGCCGTAAAGGGTGACACGCAGAATCTGCTTTCAGGGACAAAGGCTACGGTGACGACTGATACCTATCATGAGAAGAATGCGGTGATCATACCATATGATTCAGTATACTACGACGGAGTGCAGCCTTATGTATATACAGTAGTAGATGGAAAGGCAAAGAGGACTGAGGTGGCAACAGGGCTCTATGACATTGACAGGATCGTGGTCACAGAGGGGCTGACGCAAGATGATATTATCATTACAACGTGGTCTGCCCAGCTGCGTGATGGGGTGGAGGTATCTGTGCGCGAGCGCAGCACGGATACGGAAAAGAGTGTACAAGAATAGGAGGGCATAGGCTATGAGTTCTTTGACCAAGCTGGCCCTTAAGAGGCCTGTTTCGGCACTGTTGATCGTGTTGGCACTGTTTGTTTTTGGCATCAGTTCTGTGTTTGGCTTTAAGATGGAGCTCACACCTGATATGGAGATGCCCATGCTGTTTGTCATGACGATCTTTCAGGGGGGTGATCCGGCGACGACGGAGGAGCTGGTGACAAAGATTATAGAAGATTCTGGAAAAACACTCTCCGGTGTGGATTCTGTGACTTCACAGACGACTGAAAATATGTCTCTGGTCATGTTTTCATACGAGTACGGTATAGATACGGATGAGGCATATGCGGATCTTAGAAGTGCGATCGACACGGCATCATTGCAGCTCCCGGAGGACGCACAGGATCCTGTTATCATCGAGATGGACATGAACGCGCAGGATATGATGACATTGTCTGTCACAACGACTGGAGATACAGATGTGCTGGCATTTGTGGAGGATGAGCTTCGTCCCGAACTAGAGCGCCTCTCAGATGTTGCCCAGATCACGGTTTCGGGTGGAGAGACAGACTATATCCGGATACAGCTTCACAAAGACAAGATGCAGCAGTATGGTGTGACCATGGCAAATGTCAGAACATACATCACAACGACGGATTTTACGATCCCGATCGGAAGCGTGGAGCAGGGAGCGCAGAGCATCAGTGCATCTGCATCCTCAAAACCCACGAATCTCATGGATCTGCAGAATATACCGATCATTACGGCAAGGGGGACGACGATCGCGCTGTCGGATATCGCGACGGTATCCATGTCCGCCAAGGCAAACAGCAGTATCAGCCGTTTTAACGGGCAGGACAGTATCAGTGTCGGTATTGCGAAGGTACAGAGTGAGGGTACGGTAGATGTCTCTAACCATGTGAAGTCACTAATTGAGCGTGTGGGGGCAAAAAATTCGGCGATCCAGATCTCCGTGGCATACGATGCGGCGGACAGTATCAAGTCTTCGCTGAGTTCTGTTGCGCAAACACTTGTTCTTGGCGTCCTGTTTTCGATGTTGGTGTTGTTTATCTTCTTTGGGGATTTCAAGGCAAGTCTGATCGTTGGAAGTTCCATGCCGATCTCTCTTCTCGCAACACTGATCTTTATGAGTTTTGCGGGATTCTCATTGAATGTAGTTACAATGGGCGCGCTGGTCATCGCGATCGGTATGATGGTTGACGCATCGATCGTAGTACTGGAGAGCTGTTTCCGGCTGAAAGATGAAAAGCCGGACTACAAGGATGCGGCGATGGTCGGCACAAAGGTGGTGGCATCATCGGTGTCGGCGTCGACGATCACAACCGTTGTTGTATACCTGCCGCTTGCCACGATGAAAGGACTTGCAGGGCAGCTCTTTTCACAGCTGGGATTCACGATCATCATAGCCATGATGTCGTCATTGATCGTGGCGATCACACTCATTCCGATCTTTTTCTGGAAGTACAGGCCCAGAGAGAAGAAAAATACGCTTGCAAACCAGATCGTCGGCAAGATAGGAAACGGTTACAAGACGCTGTTGAGACATATCATGCTGAAGAAAAAGACGGTTATGCTTGTGGCGGTGGGGCTTTTGGTGCTTGCATTCGCGCTGGCGGGGCAGCTTGACCAGGAACTGATGTCAGCGACAGGTCTTGACAATATGAGCATTACTGTTGAACAGCGGTCGGGGACACGTCTTGAGGTGATGGATGAGAATATTCAGTTTATTGAACAGATGGTGATCGATGATACGGATTTTGCAGGCTGCAATCTCACGATCAGCGGTTCCTCAGCGACGATCACAGCATATCCTTCGGATACCTGTGACAAGAGTATCAGCCAGCTCGTGGACGAGTACAATGCGAAACTGATGGATAGTACGAACATGAGTGTGATCGTATCGGCATCAGGAAGCGGTATGTCTGCGATGATGAGTGTTATGTCGAGCACAGAGGTCGACATGAGCGGTGACAACATTGAGGATCTCAAAACTGCCGCGAGGCAGGTCGATGCGATCATGATGGATATCCCGGGTGTGATCAAGACTTCGAGCAATCTGACATCGGATGCCACACAGGTAAAGATACAGATCGACCCGTTAAAATGTATGAACGTAGGACTTACTGCAGTGCAGGTGGCAAGTGAGATGTACAATGCCAGCAGCGGCATAGAAGTCATGGATATGACGATCGGGACGGAGGAGTATTCTGTGAGGATGGAATATCCAAAGGACAGCTATGTCAATATGAATCAGCTGTTAAATCTCGAGATCGCCACGCCCATGGGAAGTGTGATCACTGTGGGGGATGTGGCAGAGGCAGTGTACTCCGATGTGCCAAATACTCTTGTGCGGGAAGATGGCAGATATCAGGTCGCTATTACAGCATACACGACGGAAGAGGCAAAGTTTACAGCACAGAGTGCGATCGTAGAGGCGGTAGATGCTGCAGAGCAGAGAGGTGAGTTTCCGGAAGGTGTAAGCCAGACGCAGAGTGTGATGAATGAGATGATCATGGAAGAATTTACAGCGATTGGAAAGGCGATCTTCACAGCGGTTTTCCTGATCTTCCTTGTGATGGCTATGCAGTTTGAGTCACCGGTCTTCTCGCTTATGGTCATGCTCAGCATCCCGTTCAGTCTGATCGGTTCGTTCTTCCTGTTGTTCATCTCAGGCTCGACGCTGAATATGACATCCTTGATGGGTGTACTGATGCTGGTGGGTATCGTGGTCAATAACGGTATTTTGTATGTAGATACGACCAATCAGCTAAAGGAGACGATGCCGCTGAACGATGCGTTGATGGAGAGTGGGCGCCTGCGCCTGCGCCCGATCCTCATGACGACGCTGACAACTATCTTGTCGATGATACCGATGATATTTACCCAAAATGAGAATGCGGCAATGATGAAGGGAATGTCGCTCATCATTATTGGCGGTCTGGTCACATCCACGCTATTGATATTGTTATTATTGCCAAGTTTTTACCTGCTGATGAGCAAACAGGGCAGAAAAGAGGCAAAGGAAAGAAGAAAAATGAAGCGCCAGAGGCGGCTTGCAGAAAAAAACAAATAATATTTTATCAAAAAATCCATATACTACAATTGGTCAAAATTATGCAATGATTAAACTTAGTAAGGTAGTGAATGGATGAAAGCAGGGAACACAAGACATACTGCACTGAGCAGGCAGATGAAATATCTCTTATTTTTATATGTTTTTCTGGGGTTTGCGATCGGATTATTTTGCTGGGCGACCTACGCACATTATCAGAGTACTGTTCCAAGCACGATCAGTATCAAGGCTGGAACGAGCGAGGAATTTAATCTGCGCATTCCGGCATCAGGAGTTCTCAGCACGGATTCTGAGACGATTCTGGCACTTAATCAGCCGCTTACGATCGTAGCAGGAGAAACGACAAACTCCTATCAGATGCGGCTGAAACTTTTTGGCATTGTACCACTCAAAGATGTAGATATTCAGGTGATAGAGAATACAACCCTGACACCGGTCGGAAGGCCGATCGGTATCTATGTCAGGACCCAGGGGGTTTTAGTGGTAGATACAGGTAGTTTTGAGGGGGCAAACGGTGACAAGTACGCGCCTTCGGAGTATAAGCTGCAGGCAGGGGACTATCTCACTGCGATGGATGGAATGGCGATCAGTGACAAGAGACAGGTCCGGGAGTATGTAGAAAACGGCAGTGGGGCGGAGATCATTTTTCAGGTTTCCAGAAAGGACGAGCTGATCCAGGTGAGGATCAAACCGGAGGCGGATGCCAATAATGTCTATAAGATGGGTGCGTGGCTCAGGGACAGTGCCCAAGGGATAGGAACAATGACTTATATAGATGAACAGAACCAATTTGGGGCATTGGGACATGGCATCAACGATATGGATACGGGAGAGCTTTTGAAATTGGGAAGCGGGCTTTTATACCATACGGAGATCGTGGCAGTCAAACGCGGTGAGAGAGGAGATCCGGGGGAACTCACAGGTGTGATCGAATATAAACCAGATCAGGTGTCAGGCGTGATCATGGATAATACGATACAGGGCATCTATGGCATGGCAAACGCAGAACTTTTAAATGAATATACCGCTGGCAGGGAGGCACTGCCCATAGCGTTGAAGCAGGAGGTGGCAGCCGGTCCGGCGCAGATACTGTGCACCATCGATGGCGAGGCGAAGTACTATGACATAGAGATCACAAAACTTACCCCGGGTAAGGAGGCTTTGAACCGTCAGATCTCCCTCGAGGTCACAGACACGGAATTGTTATCAGTCACAGGCGGGATCGTCCAGGGTATGTCTGGAGCGCCTATCGTACAAAACGGAAGATTTGTCGGTGCGGTGACACATGTACTTGTTCAAGATAGTACAAAAGGATACGGAATATTTATCGAGGATATGCTGGGGCATTGATCGTGTATTTACTTATGTGACACAAAAGCTTTCACCCTGTGAGTGAAAGCTTTTGTGCTGTGTGTATGATCTTGGATCATGCCTGTGCATCGATAATGGACACGCCGATCTTATCGGGCTGAAGGATGTCATTGAAGATGTCTTTGCAATATTCTGACGCAGCCTTTCCGAATGACGCATTTTTACCGAACAACGAATGGTATGCATTCCGGAAATCAGCAGTAGTCATATCAATGCTGGCATCGAATATCATGTTTTTCTGTCCGCTGTCAAAGGTCAGACCAATCTTTGCAAGCTGCTCCTTCTGCTGGAGGCACAGTTTATTCAGGCTGTCTACATTTTCATTTTTGATCGTGCTGTCTGTGTTGTATATGGACTGTGCAAAAATGGGCAGCAGCGTTTTCATGGATTTCTGAGCATCAGTGTCAGAGAGCTGACCGGATTGGACCATATCGTCAATAGATATCAGGGTCGATGTGGTCTGTCCTGCAAGTGTTATCAGGGCGGCGAGCGTCATATCTTTTTCGTTGTATTTATGGGTCTGATTTACCTTGTATTCATTGATGTCGTACTGTGCATCGCTGGTAGTTTCATCCACCTTGCGCATGATCTTATCGATCTGTCCGATGAAGGAATCATGACCTTCAAAAAGCGTATTGATCGCTTTTTCAGAGACGTTTGAGAACGTTTTGCTGTCCAGTACATACCTGCCGTTGATGTTTTCGACACCTATTTTTTTCAGTTTGTTCTCATTTTCAGAGAAGAGTTTTTCAAGCTTTGAGAGCTGCTTCTGTACATCTTCATCCGTGACCTTGGAGGAGCTGTTTTTCATATCATTATAAGACTTCAACAGATCGTCCACCTGGGTTTCAAGCAAATCTCTCGAGATCCCGCCCGCCGAATAGCGTTTCAGTTTCTTGACATTTTTCTTGAAAGACGCTGCTTTATTCTGCAGTTTCTCAATATCTTCATCCGTTTCCGTTATTTTTCTGGTAAAGGAATGTGTATAGGAAAAATTATTATTTTTGATATCTAAAATAAGGTCAAGTGGTTTGTATTGAATGTTCATGCAGATCCCTCCCTAAGTATATATAAATGTTATCGGCAGATTTGTGTCAAAGTTAAAGGGCTTTCGGGAGAATAAAAAATTTTCAGTAGCAATTCTTGCAAGTATATGATACACTACAAAGTGATGCATTAGCGTTTGGACTATGTAAACTTAAGAGGTGCATGGATCGCAGGGACAGTTTATGAAACGAGGAGGATGAGAATTGGACAGAAATACCACAAAGAAAAATATTATAGAACTGAAGCATATCAGCCGTACTTTTGATGACGGATTTCGTGTGGTTGACGATTTCAACCTTACAGTGCAGAGAGGAGAGTTCGTCACATTCCTGGGACCTTCGGGCTGTGGAAAGACGACGACACTGCGTATGATCGCAGGTTTTGATAAACCGACAGAGGGTGAGTTGTTGCTGAACGGTGAGGATATTCGGGACCTTCCACCCAATAAACGTCCCATCAATACAGTTTTTCAGCGATATGCACTGTTTCCGCACTTAAACGTATTTGAGAATGTTGCCTTTGGCTTAAAATTGAAGAAACTTCCGAAAGCGGATATTGTAAAGAAAGTCAAGAAAGCACTGGAGATGGTGGATCTTGAGGATTTTGAGGACAGGGGGATACAGACCCTTTCCGGTGGCCAGCAGCAGCGGATCGCGATCGCGCGGGCGATCGTCAATGAGCCGGAAATCCTGCTGCTCGATGAACCGTTGGGGGCGCTGGACTTAAAGATGCGCAAGGAGATGCAGCTTGAATTAAAGGGTATGCATGAGAAACTGGGGATCACATTCATCTATGTGACACATGACCAGGAGGAGGCACTCACGATGTCGGACAAGATCGTGGTGATGTCTGAGGGAAAGATCCAGCAGATCGGCACGCCGGAGGATATCTACAATGAGCCCAGAAATGCTTTTGTTGCCGATTTTATCGGGGAGAGTAATATTTTTAGTGGTATTATGACTGGGGAGTACAGAGTGCGGTTCTGTGGTGCGGAGTTTGAATGTGTGGACGATGTCGAGCACGGCACGATGATCGATGCGGTGGTGAGACCGGAGGATGTGTCGATCACGACACCGGAACAGGGGATCATCAGAGGCAGGGTGACTTCTGTCATATTCAAGGGAGTACACTATGAGATCACAGTGCAGTCCGGCAAGAATGAGATCGTGATACAATCCACCAGAAAAGCGGAGTTGAACGCGGTGGTAGGGTTGTGTATCGAGCCGGAGGGGATTCATATCATGCTTGCTGAGAATACAATCAATCGTATCGAATCCGGGCTGGACAAGGAATACAAACTGCTGTTTCTCGGGGGGATGCTCGACTGTGACCTGACGGAACTGATACCGGGTTCTTCGTTCAATACGAATGGTGCACTTGTGGACGCTCATGGTGATGTGGTCGAGCCGGACCGCATCAAGGTGGTCGTGTCTGTAAAGCCGGATGATATCGCTATGAGCGACGATCAGGAAGCAGGTATTATCAGGGGACATATCATCAATCTGATCTATAAGGGCGACCATTACAGTTATGTGGTACGGACGGAGGAGGATGAGGATTTTATCGTGTCGGACGAGTATCTCTGGAACATGGATGATTATGTGAGCCTGATGATACCGAAAGAGAAGATTCAATATGCGATTAAGAAATAAGGAGGAGAGGATGGACAAATTTCGTTTTCAGAGATCACAGCTGTGCATTCCGTATGGTCTTTTTCTGGTATGTTTTGTGCTGGCGCCTCTGATCGTTATCATATATTATGCATTTACAAACGGGGAAGGACAGTTTTCGCTGGAAAATCTGGTTGGATTTTTTTCCAGCTCCAATACGATCGGAACGCTTGCCTACAGTCTGGGGATCGCGGTCGCCACGACATGTTCCTGTCTGATGCTGGCATATCCGATAGCGTATATCCTGGCACGGAGTGATATGAAACATAAATCTGTGGTACTCATGATCTTTGTCATGCCCATGTGGATCAATTTTACACTTAGGATCACAGCGCTGAAAGAGATCCTTACCATGGTGGAGGGAAATCTCGCTTACCATCCGTTCTTCAACACGCTGATCGGAATGACGTACGATTTTCTGCCATTTATGATCCTGCCTATTTATACGACTTTGTTAAAGCTCGACGGAAGTCTTCTGGAGGCGGCGGCAGATCTTGGGGCAGACACGGTACGGATTTTCCTGAAAGTGACGCTTCCGCTGTCTGTGCCGGGGATTATAAGCGGCATTGTGATGGTGTTTTTGCCGTCCATGACGAACTATGTTGTGCTCGACATGCTCTACAACAGCACTTATATCATGGGAAGTCTGATCGGAGCGTATTTCAGTGCCTATGACTGGCATAATGGTTCGATGATCGCATTGATCCTGTTGGTGATCATTTTGGTGTTTACGCTGTTTACGAACCGCTATGCAGATCAGGATGCAGGCAGCAGCAGGGGAGGTGTGCTCGGGTGATGAAAAAGGTGGTCAGCAGGGCATTTCTGGTATTGATGGTGATACTGCTGTATATGCCGATCTTTGTACTGGCGGTGTACAGTTTTACAGACTCTGCAAATATTGGGGCAATACATGGTTTTTCGCTGAAAAACTACGAGACATTGTTTACCAAACCTGATCTGAGAGCAATGATTTTTGGAACGCTTGTTCTGGCGATCGGTTCGGCTTTCGTCTCAACGATCCTTGGTACTTTTGGCGCTGTGGGTGTCTTTTATTCAGGACGGATCGGAAATGCCATAGTGGGGGCACTCAACCAGGTGCCTGTCGTGAACGCCGAGGTGGTGACAGCGTTTTCATTGTGTATTCTACTGATCGGAGTGTGCGGCGTGGACAAGGGCAGTTTTATTTCACTGCTGATCGGACATGTGGTGCTGGAGGCGCCTTTTGTGTACTTGTCTGTCGTGCCAAAGCTCAAGCAGATGGATAACAGTCTGTATGAGGCTGCGCTTGATCTGGGGGCCTCTCCGGCGATGGCGTTGAGGCGTGTAGTGTTTCCCCAGATTTTTCCAGGTGTTGTCTCTGGTTTTGCGCTGGCAGTCACGCTGTCTCTGGATGACTATTTCATCACCAGCTATACCAAGCCTGCAACTTTTGACACGATCAGCACATATGTGGTAAATGCAACAAGGGGATCCCAGACAGAGATCAAGACAGCACTTTGGGCGCTTTCCACGATCATATTTGTAGTGGTTGTGCTGATGGTAATGATTATGAATATGAGTGGGAATAAAGATGACAAAAATGAAAAAGGGGCGGGTGCGGAAAATGGCAAAGACAGGTAACAGTGCGGCACTTGCTGTGTTTGGTACGTTTGCGGCGTGGTACGTTTGCAGCGGGACGGTATGCGCGGGCGAGGAACCTGTCACGCTGCGCGTGTGCAACTGGGAGGAGTATATTGACCTCGGCGAATGGGATGAAGATGAGGTGATCACGCTTGATAACGGCGTTGTGATCTATGGGGAAAGACCGCTTTATGAGGAGTTTGAGGATTGGTACAGAGAGACTTATGGCAGGGAGGTGCGGGTAGAATACTCTTGTTTTGGAACAAATGAGGACCTCTACAATCAGTTAAATATGGGTGATACTTATGATCTGGTGTGTCCTTCGGAGTACATGATCATGAAACTGATAGCGGAGGACAAACTTCTGCCATACTCAGATGGATTTTATGATATGAATGATACCAATAACTTTTATATCAACAATGTGTCGCCTTTCATCCAAAAGACTTTGGAGGACAATGAGATCGGCGGGGAGCGCTGGAGTACGTATTCGGCTGGATATATGTGGGGGATTACGGGAATTTTGTACAATCCAGAGCTTGTGACGGAGGAGGAAGCATCGACGTGGGAGATCTTTGGCAATCCGAAGTTCAACAGACAGATCACTTTGAAAGATAATGTGCGTGATTCTTATTTTGCAGCGCTTGGGATCCTGAAGGCGGATGTGCTGACAGATGAGGATTTTATCCAGTCGACGGATTATCATGACCGGTTGACGGACCTGATGAATGATGTGAGCCCGGAGACGATCGGGCAGGCGCAGGAGCTTCTGGATGACCTGATGGACAATGTGTATTCCCTTGAGACAGACAGCGGGAAAGCGGATATGATAACGGGCAAGATCGTGGCAAATTATCAGTGGTCAGGCGATGCGGTCTATGCCATGGACCAGGCGGATGAGGATGATTTTGAGCTGAAATTTGCAGTGCCGAGGGAGAGCACCAACCTCTGGTTTGATGGCTGGGTCATGTTGAAGAGCGGCATTGATGACAGTGAAGACAAACAACATGCGGCGGAGGCGTTTGTTAATTTTCTGTCAAGGACCGATAATGCTGTCAGGAATATGTATTATATCGGGTATACTTCCTCGATCGCAGGCAATAAAGAGGACAATACCATATATGAGTATATGGACTGGTGTTATGGCGCCGGCGGGGAGGATGAGGATATCATGGAATATCCTCTGGGGTATTTCTTTAGCGGAGATAACAGCGATGAAGATTATATCCTGCAGTCGACGGGCAGCCAGATGGGCAGACAGCTCTACAGTCAGTACCCGCCGCAGGATGTCATGGACAGGACTGCGGTCATGCGGTATTTTGATACGGACGCGAACAAGGCGATCAATCAGATGTGGATCAATGTCAGGTGTTTTGATATTGCCGATGTACCGACAGGTGTCTGGATGGCGCTGCTTGCAGGACTGCTTGTGCTGGTGTGGCTGGGGTACGGAAGGAGTAAGAGGAGATAGTTATGTCAAATTTTGATCAGAGTAGAATTCGTAATTTTTGCATTGTGGCGCATATCGATCACGGTAAGTCCACACTGGCAGACAGGATCATAGAGAAGACGGGACTTTTGACGAGTCGTGAGATGCAGGATCAGATCCTTGACAATATGGAACTGGAGCGGGAGAGAGGGATCACGATCAAGGCGCAGACTGTCCGCACCGTATATAAGGCACAGGACGGGAATGAATATATTATGAACTTGATCGATACGCCGGGACACGTTGATTTTAACTATGAAGTAAGCCGTGCGCTGGCTGCCTGTGACGGGGCGATCCTGGTGGTAGATGCGGCGCAGGGGATCGAGGCGCAGACACTTGCCAACGTGTATCTGGCGCTTGACCATGATCTTGACGTTTTTCCGGTGATCAACAAGATCGATCTTCCGAGTGCGCGTCCTGACTGGGTGAAGAATGAGATCGAGGATGTCATCGGCATTGAGGCGCAGGATGCGCCGCTGATCTCGGCAAAAAACGGCGTCGGTATCGAGGAGGTCCTAGAGGCGGTCATCCAAAAGATCCCAGCGCCCGGCGGCAGTGCGGACAACCCGCTGCAGGCGCTGATCTTTGACTCGGTCTACGATCCTTACAAAGGTGTCATTGTGTTCTGCCGCATTATGGAAGGGAACGTTTCCAAGGGAACGAAGATAAAGATGATGGCGAGCGGGGCGGCGTTTGATGTGGTGGAAGTTGGATATTTCGGGGCGGGGCAGTTTATTCCCTGTGATGGATTGTCAGCCGGAATGGTTGGTTATCTGACAGCGTCCATCAAAAATGTAAAGGACACAGCGGTCGGGGATACTGTCACAGATGCGGAGAACCCTTGTGCGGAGCCGCTTCCGGGATATAAGAAAGTGCAGTCCATGGTCTACTGTGGACTTTACCCTGCAGATGGTGCAAAGTACCCGGATCTGAGAGATGCGCTGGAAAAGCTGCAGTTAAATGACGCGTCGCTTTTCTATGAACCGGAGACTTCCGTGGCGTTAGGATTTGGTTTTCGATGTGGTTTTTTGGGACTGCTGCATCTCGAGATCATTCAGGAGCGGCTGGAGCGTGAGTACAATCTGGATCTGGTGACGACAGCGCCGGGCGTAGTCTACAAGGTCCACAAGACAAACGGCGATATCGTCGAACTGACCAATCCATCCAATCTGCCGGATCCGTCGGAGATCGACTATATGGAGGAGCCGATCGTGAGTGCCGAGATCATGGTGACAACGGAGTTTATCGGTTCCATTATGGAGCTTTGCCAGGAGAGGCGTGGGCGCTATCTCGGCATGGACTATGTGGAGGAAACGCGCGCATTGTTAAAATACGATCTGCCATTGAATGAGATCATCTATGATTTCTTCGATGCGCTCAAGTCGCGATCGAGAGGGTACGCTTCATTTGACTATGACATCAAGGGTTATGAACAGTCTGAGCTTGTCAAGCTTGACATTCTGATCAATAAGGAGGAAGTGGACGCACTGTCTTTTATAGTACACAAAGAGTCCGCATATAACAGAGGCAGGCGCATGTGCGAAAAATTGAAAGACGAGATACCAAGACATCTTTTTGAGATCCCGATACAGGCGGCTGTGGGAGGCAAGATCATCGCGCGTGAGACGGTGAAGGCCATGCGAAAAGATGTTCTTGCCAAATGCTATGGCGGAGATATCACGCGGAAGAAAAAGCTGCTTGAAAAGCAGAAAGAAGGAAAGAAACGAATGCGTCAGGTGGGCAGTGTGGAGATACCGCAGAAAGCGTTTATGTCAGTGTTGAAACTGGATGATTCGAAGTAGGATATTAGCGTATTTTTAGACTCTTCAGAAAAAGGAAAGGAGTACAGAGAGATGGACAATGCATTTAATTCTCCAGCGCAGGTGCTGGAAGCAAATATGAAGGCAGGGGAGGGAAAGGCAAAACTCCCGATATTGAAGTGCATACTGCTGGGCATCATGGCAGGTGCTTTTATCGCATTTGGCGGCGCGTCGAGCAACGCGGCAGTGCACAACATTGCCAATCAGGGATTATCCAAAACGCTTGCGGGCTGTATCTTCCCGGTAGGCCTCATGATGATCGTGTTTGTCGGAGGGGAACTCTTTACAGGAGATTGTCTGATGATCGCAGGGGTAGTTGACAGGCGATTTAATGTGTTTGCGATGATCAAAACGCTTGTTCTTGTGTTTTTCAGCAATATGATCGGCGCAGTTCTGATCGCGTCGCTGGTATATTTCAGCGGACTGCTGGATTACACGGGTGGAGCGCTGGGTGCTTTCACGATCAAGGTAGCCTACGGAAAGGCGACGATCACGCCGTTTAAGGCGGTCTGCTCAGGGATCCTCTGCAATATCCTCGTGTGCATGGCAGTGCTGATGGCAACTGCGGCAAAAGACATCGCAGGCAAGGTCTGGGCGATCTTCTTCCCGATCGCTGCGTTTGTCATCGGCGGCTGGGAGCACTGTGTGGCGAATATGTTCTATATTCCGGCGGGCATCATCGCGGGCACAGACAGTACATATGTGGCAAAGGCGCAGGAGCTGTATGGCATCACGGCGGAACAGATCGCTGCAGACCTGAATATCGGCGGCTTTGTGTCCAATCTGATACCGGTCACGATCGGCAATATCCTCGGCGGTATGGTATTTATCGCACTCCCGCTGTATGCGATCCACAAGAGCAAATTGGTCAATAAGACGAAGTAGCGAGAGCGGCAGCAGGACAAGGGATCCTGTGTGCGGTGAAAGACTGAGAATCGGAATTTGGAAATCAAGAATCAGGAATAAACAGTAGACTTAAATCGGAAATCAGCGATCGGAAACACGACAGTCGGGCAGGGAGATACCTGCTCGATTTGTTCTGCACAGAGGCAGACCGGCAAAATTATTTGAGGAGTGATGAGAATGAATGACAAACTGACAAGAAATGATATCAGGAAGATGGAGGAGGAGATCGAGCACAGAAAGCTCGTGGTGCGCAAGGAGGCGTTAGAGGCGGTGAAGGAGGCGCGCGCGCAGGGGGATCTGAGTGAGAATTTCGAGTACTATGCAGCAAAGAAATACAAGAACCAGAATGAGAGCCGTATCCGTTATCTGGAGCGTATGATCAGGACAGCACAGATCATAGAGGACGACGCCGGGGAGGATGAGATCGGGTTGAACAAGACCGTGGAGGTCGAGTTTGTGGAGGACGGTACGATCGAGACGTACCGCATGGTGACTACTGTGCGGAACAATCCGCTGCAGGGACTCATCAGCATTGATTCTCCGATCGGGAAAGCGCTCGCGGGTCATAGGTGCGGTGATACGGTGCATGTGCAGGTGAACAGTGATTTCGGCTATGATGTGGTGGTCAGGTCTGTGGAGAATACGCCGGATGACGATTCGATAGCGCTCAGAAAATTTTAAGGAGTATTATATATGAATCTTATCAATGCTGAAAATATCACCAAATACTATACAGACACACCGCTTTTTGAGGAGGCTTCCTTCACGATCGACGAGATGGAGAAAGTGGGGATCATCGGCATCAACGGCACGGGAAAGACGACCCTGCTGAAGATACTCATCGGTACGGAGACGCCGGACAAAGGTACAGTCACAAGGGCAAACAATATCGTGATCCGGTACCTGCCCCAGACGCCGGATTTTGACAGGGATGCGACAGTGCTCGAGGCAGTCATGGCGGGAAACCGCGCGCATGACAATGAATGGACGCTGGAGAGTGATGCCAGGACGATGCTGCAGAGACTGGGTATCAGTGAATACGGACAGAAGGTCGACACGATGTCGGGCGGTCAGCGCAAGCGCATCGCGCTCGCCAGCACACTGCTGTCAAAAGCGGATGTGCTGGTGCTTGACGAGCCGACCAACCATCTGGATTCCACCATGGCAGACTGGCTCGAGGAATATCTGAAAAATTTTCGGGGAGCCCTGGTCATGGTGACGCACGACCGGTATTTTCTCGACAGTGTGTCGAACCGGATCGTGGAGATCGACAAGGGGAAGACCTACAGCTACCAGACAAACTACACAGGTTTCCTGGAGTTGAAGGCGCAGCGCGAGGACATGGAACTTGCCGCAGAGCGGAAACGGCAGAGCATCCTGCGCGTGGAGATCGAGTGGATGAAGAGAGGCGCGCGCGCCAGGAGCACCAAGCAGAAGGCACATATACAGCGCTATGAGAGTCTCGCGGCGCAGAGCGGACCGCAGCAGGATGCGCAGCTCGAGCTGAGCAGCGTTTCCACCCGCATGGGCAGGACGACGGTGGAGCTTAGAAATATCACAAAAGGCTATGACGGAAAGACCTTGATCAACGATTTCAGTTATATTTTCCTGAAAAATGACAGGATCGGTTTTATCGGGGAAAACGGCTGTGGAAAATCGACGCTCATGAGAGTGCTCTGCGGCATGGAGCAGCCGGATGCGGGAGAGGTGGTCACAGGGCAGACGATCAGGATCGGGTACTACGCGCAGGAGATCAAAAACGACGAGAGCGCAGGTCTGGCGTACATGAGACCGGACATGCGCGTCATAGATTATATTCGGAACACCGCAGAGTATGTGCAGACGGTGGACGGTTCTGTCTCGGCGTCCGTCATGCTCGAGAGGTTTCTGTTTCCGCCGGAGAAGCAGTACGGGCTGCTCGGCAAGCTTTCGGGCGGGGAGAGACGCAGGCTGAACCTGCTGCGTGTGCTGATGGAGGCGCCCAATGTGCTGATCCTCGATGAGCCCACCAATGATCTGGATATACAGACACTCACGATCCTGGAAGACTATCTCGACCATTTCGACGGCATTGTGATCGCCGTTTCCCATGACCGCTATTTTCTGGATCGGGTGGTGAGACGGATCTTTGCATTTCAGGGCGGCGCGATCAGGCAGTACGAGGGCGGTTTCACGGATTATCAGGTGAGGCTGCAGGAGGAAGACGGCAGCAGTGCAAGAGCTTCCGGCGAAAAAAATACAGTGCGGGCAGAAGGAAAGCCCGGCGTAAACCTCAAAAATGTGAAAAACCGTCAGGACAAACTCAAATTCTCCTATAAGGAGCAAAAAGAGTACGAGTCGATCGAGGATGAGATCACAGCATTGGAGGAAAAAATAGAAAAACTGGAAACGGATATGGCAGAGCATGCCAGTGATTTTGTGAAACTGAACGCACTTGCAAAGGATAAGGAAGCGGCGGAACAGCTCCTCGAGGAGAAGATGGATCGCTGGATGTACCTGCAGGAGCTGGCGGAAAAAATCGCCGGGCAGGACAAATAACAGGAGGCGGGAACCGAACAGAATGTGAAAAAAATGTGAAGTGCAAAGATAGTATTGACTTATCAATTTTTATGGCATAAACTATGTTAGTGCACGAACAGTTCGGTGCCGAACAAACTGGGCTGCCAAAACAGCGGTCACAATAGCGCGGTAAAACAGGACGCGGTTGTGATACAGATGATTATAGATGTAATATAGAAATGAAAAGAAGAAAAAAGAAAAAAGAAGAAAAGAGGTGCGTGCGGTATGGACGAGGACAACAGCTGTCGCGGTAATGTACCGGAACCGAACGAGATCGTGAAACTGATCCGGGAGCTGAACAGTGCGTTCAAAAAGAATTTTATAACCTGTGGGACAGCGGCAGGGCTTGATGAAGTGACACTCATGCATGGCTGGATCATGGGATATCTTTATCACAATCAGGACAAAGCGGTCTATCAGAAAACGATCGAGTCGGATTTCGGCATCAAGAGATCTACCGTGACAACGATATTGCAGCTCATGGAAAAAAAGGGGTATATCAGGCGGGAGGCAGTGGAAGGCGATGCCAGGCTCAAGCGGATCTTTTTGACAGAGCAGGGCAGGGAGACTGCGGCCAGGACAAAGATGATGATCGAGCGCATGGAGAAGAATGTGGTCGAGGGGATCGGGGAAGACGAGCGCGAAGTCTTCTGCAGGGTCGCCCGAAAGATCCTGTCCAACATAAATCAATAGCCGGATAGATCCAGGGCTTTTATTGATAGACAGATAATAATAACATGAGAATGGAGGTTTATTTATGCTGAAGGTATTGGGCGCACAAATCAGGGAATTTAAAAAAGATTCCATACTTACGCCTGTTTTCATGATCCTGGAGGTTATCATGGAAATGATCATCCCGCTGCTGATGGCATCGATCATCGATGACGGAGTGAATGCAGGAAACCTGAACCATATTTATAAAATCGGCGGTCTGATGATCGTGATGGCGCTGATCGGCTTGTGGGCAGGTCTCATGGGGGCAAAGTACGGTGCCAGGGCATCGACGGGCTTTGCGAGGAACCTCAGAAAGGCAATGTTTGAGAACATCCAGACATACTCGTTCTCAAATATTGACAAGTACTCTACATCAAGCCTGATCACGAGGCTGACGACGGACGTGACCAACATACAGAATGCATATCAGATGATACTGCGCATGGCGATGCGCGCACCGGCGTCCATGATCATAGCCATGGTCATGGCATTTTCCATCAATGCGCGGCTTGCCAGTATTTATCTGGTGGCAGTACTGTTCCTCGCAGTCTGTCTCGCCTTTATCATTCCAAAGGCAAACAAGTATTTTCGTCAGGTGTTTGAGAAGTATGATGATCTGAACGCGAGTGTCCAGGAAAATGTGTCTGCGATCCGAGTCGTAAAGGCATACGTGCGTGAGGATTATGAGAGGGATAAGTTTGCGAAGGCAAACCAGAACATCTACAATATGTTCTTAAAGGCGGAGAAGCTGGTCGTCATCAATATGCCCCTGATGATGGTGACAGTGTACGGATGCATCCTGCTGATCTCATGGTTCGGGGCAAAGACGATCGTTGCGGGGGGACTCACGACAGGTGAGATGATGAGCCTGCTGGCATACTGCATGAATATCCTGATGAGCCTCATGATGGTATCGATGATCTTCGTCATGCTGTCGATGAGCTATGCGAGCGCAAAGCGTATCTCGGAGGTACTGACAGAACAGACAGATCTCAGGAATCCGGAGGATCCGGTCACAGAGGTGAAGGACGGGAGCATCCTGTTCAGGAATGTGTCCTTTGCCTACAATAAGGACAGCAAACCAGTCCTGAACGACATCAGCCTGGACATTCATTCGGGTGAGACGATCGGCATCATCGGCGGCACAGGCAGTGCGAAATCCAGTCTTGTCAACCTGATCAGCCGTCTGTATGATGTCACATCCGGCGAGCTTCTGGTAGGCGGGATCGACGTGCGCAAATATGATATGGAGTCGCTGCGCAACCAGGTTGCGGTCGTGCTGCAGAAAAATGTCCTTTTCAGCGGTACGATACTGGAGAACCTCCGCTGGGGCGACAAGCAGGCAACAGAGGAGCAGTGCATCAGGGCGTGCCAGCTTGCCTGCGCGGATGAGTTCATACAGAAAATGCCTGACAAATACAATACGTTCATCGAACAGGGTGGAACAAATGTTTCTGGCGGACAGAAACAGAGACTCTGCATCGCAAGGGCGCTGCTCAAAAAGCCGAGGATCCTGATCCTTGACGACAGTACCAGTGCGGTGGACACCGCCACAGATGCCAGGATCAGAAAAGCGTTTGCGGAGGAGATACCGGACACGACCAAACTGATCATCGCACAGAGGGTGAGCAGCGTGCAGAATGCGGACCGCATCATCGTCATGGACAATGGGATGGTGACTGCGTTTGGCACACACGATGCGTTGTTGGAGACCAGTCCGATCTACCGTGAGGTTTACGAATCCCAGACAGGTGGAAATGCGGACTTTGACCAGAATGGAGGTGACGACTGATGCCGGGACCAGGACATCATATGAGAGGACCAAAACCAAAGATTGAAAATCCGGGTAAGCTCTTTAAGCGCCTTATGGGGTATGTGCTCAAAAACTATGCGCCACATGTGATCATCGTTGTCGTATGCATATTTGCGGGGGTGTTGGCAAACATACAGGGAACTTTGTTTACACAGACGCTGATCGACGAGTATATCATGCCGCTGCTGGGAACACCGGATCCGGATTTCTCGGGGCTGGCGCGGGCGATCTTCCGGGTGGCATGTTTCTATGCCGTGGGCGTGCTGGCTTCCTATCTGTACAACAGGATCATGATCAATGTCAGCCAGGGTACGATGCGCAATATCAGGAACGATATGTTCAACAAGATGGAGGCACTGCCGATCAAGTATTTTGACACGCACCCGCACGGTGATATCATGTCGAGATACACAAATGACATCGACACGCTGAGGCAGATGATCAGCCAGAGTATGCCGCAGTTCTTGAACAGTGCGATCACGATCGTCAGTGTTCTTGTCAGCATGATCATTTTGAGCGTGCCGCTGACGGTCACGACCCTGATCATGGTCGCCATCATGCTTTTCGTCACGAAGAAGGCAACCGGGCTTTCGGGAAGATATTTCGTGTCACAGCAGAAATCTATCGGCGCAGTGAACGGATTCGTCGAGGAGATGATGGAGGGGCAGAAAGTTGTCAAAGTGTTCTGCCACGAGGAGGAGAGCATGGAGCGCTTCAATGCGCTGAATGAGGAACTGTTTGAGAGCGCATACAATGCGAACCAGTTCGGCAACATGCTCGGACCGATCAATGCACAGCTTGGAAACCTGAGTTATGTCGTGTGCGCCATCGTGGGCGGTATACTGGCGCTTGGAAACATCGGCGGGCTCACACTGGGCGGTCTTGCGAGTTTCCTGAGTTTCAACAAGAGTTTTAACATGCCGATCAACCAGGTGAGCCAGCAGTTCAATTCCGTTATCATGGCGCTTGCCGGGGCGGATCGTATCTTTAAGATGCTCGACGAGGAGCCGGAGACGGACGACGGATATGTGTCGCTCGTCAACGCGGAGGAGATCAACGGACAGCTGACGGAGACGCAGAAGCACACCGGGATGTGGGCGTGGAAGCATTACCACAAGGACAGCGACACGACGACGTACCAGCGGCTTGAGGGCAGTGTCGTGTTCGATGACGTGGATTTTGGATATACGGACGAGAAGATCGTGCTCCACAATGTCAAGCTGTTTGCGGAGCCGGGGCAGAAGATCGCGTTCGTCGGCTCCACAGGCGCGGGCAAGACGACGATCACCAATCTGATCAACCGTTTTTACGATATCCAGGACGGAAAGATACGATATGACAACATCAATGTCAACAAGATCAAGAAAGCCGATCTGCGCCGTTCGCTCGGCATCGTGCTGCAGGATACACATTTGTTTACAGCCACGGTGATGGAGAACATCCGGTACGGAAAACTTGACGCCACGGATGCGGAGGTCATCGCAGCGGCAAAGCTTGCCAATGCGCATGAATTTATCGAAAAGCTGCCGGACGGCTACAATACGCTGCTGACGGGTGACGGGGCGAACCTGAGCCAGGGGCAGCGCCAGCTGCTCGCCATAGCGAGGGCGGCGATCGCCGACCCGCCCGCACTGATCCTCGATGAGGCGACGAGCTCGATCGACACGCGCACCGAGAAGATCGTGCAGGACGGCATGGATAAGCTGATGAAGGGCAGGACGACATTTGTGATCGCCCACAGGCTGTCAACAGTCAAGAACAGCGACTGCATCATGGTACTCGAGCAGGGCAGGATCATCGAGCGCGGCACGCACGATGAGCTGATCGAGGCGCAGGGGAAATACTATCAGCTTTACACAGGAAATGCGATCGCGGCGAACTAATATTTTATTTGTCAGAAAAGGCTTTGGGAGATGGATCTCTATTTTCCAAAGCCATATTTTTGACAAAATTTTATGCGGATTTCTTGCTATCTTTCGTTAAAACTGATAAGATAAATGCAAGGAACTATAAAATAACTCATCAATTAACTTTGGTCAAAGCTGAAATGCTATGAGTATGAATGGGGTGATGAATATGGCGTTCTCGAAAGGAAAACGGATTGAAGATGAAACTAGCAAACGGATTGTTGATCTAGCAGTGAATATTGGCTGCCGGGAAGGGGCGGATTCGCTGACTGTCACCAGGCTCTGCCGGGAGCTGTGCTGCGACCGGAGAGTGATCTACAACAGGTTTCGCGACATTGACGAGATCAATATGATCGTGGCACAGCGGTGCAATGAGGAGCTTGTGGCAAAAGCGAGAACTGCCGTGAATCCACATGCTGCCTTTTATGACAACTTCATAGCGCTACTCAAGGCTGCATTTGCATACATATATGACAAAAATGCCTATTTTCAGCACTATGCTGCACTCTATAGAGTGACGGATAAAGGTGTGCAGAATGAGTTCCTTCAGGCATTGGCGGATCTGATCGAAGATGGGAAAACGAAAGGTGATGTAAGTTCAGAGACGGACAGCGGCAAGGCTGCAGGGAATATCTGGCTCATCACGACAGGGATCGGCAGTATGTTGGCGGCGAATACGAATTACAAATATCAGGATGGACTGAGTACCATGCTGTATGGCGTTGAAGCAGTGTTAACCTACATGAGGCCATAAAGATCGAAAAAAGATAGCTTAGCGGATATAGGCTGTCTTTTTTCGTAGGCGTTGCGTGTGACAAGAAATGGAGCTTATCCTGAGTGAAGCGGATGACACCGGCAAAATATAGGCGGAAGAGGGTGAAGCGCGGCAGAGAGACAGACAAGCCGGTTTTCTGCAGGGAGAAGCAAGGAAATATAGGGTCGAGAAGGAGGAGAGGACCATGGTGACTGTAAGACTCGGAAATACGGGGATCGTTGCAAACAAGAATGGGTTTGGGGCGCTTCCGATCCAGAGGATCGATGAGGAGAGCGCAGTAAAACTGATCCATATGGCACTTGACGGCGGTGTGAATTTCTTTGACACGGCAAGAGCGTACAGTGACAGTGAGAAAAAGCTGGGCATCGCACTGGAAGGTGTCGACAGGGACAGGTATTATATTGCGACAAAGACTGCTGCAAAGACAGGGGAGAAGGTTCTAGAAGATCTGGAGACCTCGCTCAGTCTGCTGAAAACGGATTACATAGATATCTACCAGCTTCACTGTGCACCGAAATGTTTTCGTCCGGGCGATGAGGACGGTGTCTATGACGCGGTGGTCAAAGCAAAAGAGGAAGGAAAGATCAAGCATATCGGGATAACTGCCCATCTGCTGAATGTGGCAGAGGAGGCAGTCGAGAGCGGATTGTATGAAACACTGCAGTTTCCATTTGCGTATATCTCCACCGACAAGGAGATCGCGCTTGTGAGGAAGTGTGAGGAGGCGGGAATGGGCTTTCTCGGCATGAAAGGGCTTGCGGGCGGGCTGCTCACGAATTCTAAGCTCTGTTATTGGTTTGCCTGTCAGCATGAGTCAGTGCTGCCGCTGTGGGGAGTGCAGCGGGAATCTGAGCTGGCGGAATTTCTGTCCTACCAGAAGCAGATGCCTGAGATGGACGAGGAGATGAAGGCAGTATATGAGAGGGATCTGAGAGAACTTGCAGGGGATTTCTGCCGTGGCTGCGGCTACTGTATGCCGTGCCCGAAAGGAATCCAGATCAATAACTGTGCGCGGATCTCACAGCTTTTGCGGCGGTCGCCGTCGGCGAACTGGCTGGGGGAAGAGTGGCAGGCGCAGATGGCGAAAATAAAGGACTGCCTCCACTGTGGACAGTGCGCTTCTAAGTGCCCGTACGGACTTGACACGCCAAAGCTTTTGGAGAAGAATCTGGAGGATTATGAAAATGTGCTGGCGGGCAGGGTCAGTGTGACCGGATAGCAGCATATCTAAGTGTTTGACAGACATTCTTGAAAGCGGACAGAAGATCTAAAGAACGGATCGAACAGAGTTCATAGTAAATGGAAAGGAAAGATACAAGTATGGAGTTTGCGTCAGTTTATCACAGAACAGTCGATAATTATTGCTACATGCTCGACGAAAATCAGCTGATCATCAATCTTAAAACCGGATATGATGTCAAGGAAGTAAATATTGTTTATGGAGATCCGTTTGCGAACGGGATTTTGGGCGGCGGTGAGGAATGGACCGGCGAAAAGGCGAATATTCCATTTAAGAAGCGTCTGAAATACCAGCTTTGGTGGACGACAACGATCAAACCCGCATATAAAAGATTGAAATATTACTTTGAACTGGTGACAGAGGCAGAGCGCTGGTACTATTTCGAGGACGGGTTTGTCAGCGAGGAACAGATGCAGATCAAAGGTCGGAGCAGACAGTGTTTTACCATGCCGTGGCTGAATCCCATCGATGTCAACAAAGTGCCGGAGTGGGTGAACGAGACGGTATGGTATCAGATATTTCCGGAGCGCTTCTGCAACGGTGACGCATCTCTGGATCCCGAGCATACAAAGCAATGGAAATATGAGGGGGGTGTCGGGCATCACGACTTTTATGGCGGTGATCTCAAAGGCATGACGGACAAGCTTGACTACCTAAAGGATCTGGGGATCACAGGCATCTATACAACACCGATCAATGAATCGCCATCCAACCACAAATACGACACGACAGATTACGAAAAGATCGATCACAATTTCGGTGACGACGAGATCATGAAAAACTTCGTGGAACAGGCGCACGCGCGCGGGATCCGTGTGATGCTCGATGCGGTATTCAACCACTGCGGTTACTTCTTTAAGCCATGGCAGGATGTGCTGGAGAACGGGCGTGACTCCAAGTATTATGACTGGTTTATGATCAACGAATGGCCGCTGTCCAATCAGTGGGACGCGGCAAAGAGAGGTCAATTATATACATTTGCCTTTTTTGACGATATGCCAAAACTCAATACAAACAATCCGGTGGTTCGCGAATATCTGATCGGGGTTGCATGCGGCTGGGTAAAGAAGTACGATGTGGATGGTATACGCATGGATGTGGCAAATGAGGTGTCCCATGTATTTTGCAAGGAGCTCAGGAAAGCATTGAAATCGATCAAACCGGATATCTATCTTCTCGGAGAGATCTGGCACGATGCGATTCCATGGCTCAGGGGAGATGAGTACGATTCCGTTATGAACTATCCGCTCGCAGGCAGCATGAAGGACTTTTTCCTGGATAAGAGCCTCACAGGGGAAGATTTTGAGTTCATGATCAACCGCTGCTATACGAACTATATGCAGCAGACAAATGATGTGCTGTTCAATATGCTGGACTCGCATGACACGATCCGCCTCAGAAATGTGACAAGTGGTCTTGACGAATATAATTGTCTGTTTGCATTGCTGTTTACGATGCCGGGCAGTACATGTATCTATTATGGAACGGAGATCGGCATGGAGGGAGGTTACGATCCGGACTGCCGACGCTGTATGCCGTGGGCAGACATCGAGCAGGGCAAATACAATGAACAGATCTCCGTGACAAAGCAGCTTGTCAAACTCAGAAAAGAAGAGCCGCTGATGCGGGAGCGCAATTTCCATTTTCCGGCTGATTATGCGAATCCCAGGGTGATCCAGTTTCAGAAGATGGGGTGGGGCGAGACACTCGAGGTGATCGTGAACAGCAGCGAGGAAGATATCGAGGTGATCAAGGACGAGGACAGCAAGATCATGTTCTCAAGACGGCTCGAGGGTGATGTGCTCCACACAAACGGAGTGTGTATACGGTATCTGAGCAATAAGCAGAATATATGACGGTAAATAAGACCAGTGCCGAAGCCTTGTCAGGAGAAGGTATTGGTCTTTTTTATCGCCGCACAAATAGAACTTGCATTCGAACAAGATCTATGCTATGATACGATAAGATAGGTACAAAGAGGAGGAATCAGATATGGCAGTATTTGGCGGTTTGGAAGATATGGATGAACTTGAGGCACAGAAAAGAGATCGGCAGGAGCAGGAGATCGAGGATATTATCAATATGCTTGACAGCAAGACAGTGAATGGTGTGAGCCGTATCAAGGTAAATGTGTCTGAGGAGCAGCAGGATGGCACGGTCAATACACAGTATCATCATGGCCGCTGTGATGTGGGCAGCCCTTGGGCAAAGGGGACCACCAGAAATTTTGGGTGTGACTGATTTGAGATCGGATACTTTTTGATCAGCAATATATGATAGTTAATAAAATGATATAGAATGAAATGAGGTACAGTTATGGCACTGAATAAGAAGCCTGTAAACGGTATGAAGGATATCATGCCGGAAGAAATGCAGATCCGTGATCATGTGATGGGTGTGATCAGGGAGACTTATGGGAAATTCGGATTTACACCAATGGAGACACCCTGTATGGAAAATATTGAAAATCTGAGCAGCAAGCAGGGCGGTGAGAACGAAAAACTGATATTCAAGGTGTTGAAGAGGGGGGCGCAGCTCAATCTAGAGACTGCAAAGACCGACGCAGATGTCGTTGATCTTGGGATGCGCTATGACTTGACAGTACCGCTTGTGCGGTATTATGCGAACCATGCAAATGAGCTGCCGTCACCCTTTAAGGCGCTGCAGATGGGGAATGTATGGAGGGCGGACAGACCGCAGAAAGGCAGATACCGTCAGTTTATGCAGTGTGACATTGACATTCTTGGTGAGGAGTCGAACCTTGCGGAGATCGAGCTGATCCTTGCCACGACAACGACGCTTGGAAATCTGGGATTTAAGAATTTTGAGATCCGTATAAATGACAGAAGGATCTTAAAAGCTATGGCTGCGTACAGTGGATTTGACGAGGAGGACTACGACAACATATTTGTCACACTTGACAAGATGGATAAGATCGGAATCGAGGGCGTGGAGCGTGAGCTGATCGAAGGCGGATATGACCGTGGTTGTGTTGACAGATATCTTGCACTTTTCAGAGATATGAATGATAAGGAGGACACGCTCACCTTTATCGAGGAGCGTATGACAGGATTTCTCGATGAGGCGACGAGGCTGGGGTTCCGGGAGATCATCGAGAGTGTCAATGCCACGAAAGGAGATTATTTCCGGCTCGTGTTCGATCCGACTTTAGTGCGCGGCATGTCCTACTATACAGGGACGATTTTTGAGATCGCGATGCCCGAACTCGGGATCAGCTGCGGTGGCGGCGGCAGATACGATAAAATGGTAGGACGGTTTACGGGAAAGGACGTGCCTGCATGTGGATTTTCCATCGGATTTGAGCGCATTATACTGATCCTGATGGAGAGCGGGTTCAAGGTGCCAAATCAGAGTAAGAAAATCGCATATCTGATCGAGAAAGGTGTGTCAGGGGAGGCGCTCTGCAAGATCATCGCGGAGGCACAGGCAGACCGGCAGGGCGGTGCACAGGTACTCGTGGCGCGCATGAACAAGAATAAAAAGTTCCAGAAAGAGCAGCTTACAGCAGAGGGGTATGATGAGTTCAGACAGTTCTATAAAGAGGGCTTAAAGGATCACGCTCCGGGGAGTGTTATCAGCGGGAAGGAAAAATGAGAAAAAAAAGCAAAAAGAAGAAGAAAGCACTCGCGCTTGAGATCATAGAACGTCTCAAAAAGGAGTATCCTGATTCGGATTGCACACTGGACTACAACGAGGCGTGGAAGCTTTTGGTGAGCGTGCGCCTCGCAGCACAGTGTACCGATGCGAGGGTCAATGTGGTGGTGAAGGGACTGTACGACAAATATCCGACTGTCGAGGCGCTTGCCGATGCGGATGTAGAGGATATAGAGCGCATTGTCAAGCCTTGCGGACTAGGACACAGCAAAGCGCGGGATATCAGCGCCTGCATGAAGATGCTCCGCGATGATTTTCACGGCAGGGTGCCGGATGATTTTGACACATTGTTAAAGCTGCCGGGAGTGGGTAGAAAGAGTGCGAACCTGATTGTGGGAGATGTGTTTGGCAAACCTGCGATTGTGACAGACACACATTGTATCCGGCTCACGAACCGCATGGGGTTGGTTGACCAGATCAGGGAACCCAAAAAGGTGGAGATGGCTCTGTGGGAATTGATCCCTCCCGAGGAGGGCAATCAGTTTTGTCACAGGCTTGTCGATCACGGACGGGAGGTATGTACAGCAAGAACGAAACCGTATTGTGACAGATGTTGTCTGAATGATATCTGCGAAAAAAATATATAATGCACTTGTGCGGATCCACACAAGTGCATGGGGCATTCTCTCAGTCGTGATGAGGGTGCGCTCCAATTATATTGATCGCTGTGACGACAGCAGTAAGGATTTCAGTTTTTGCCTGGGTAGACGAGGTATTTACCTTGTGGAATAATGCACCGGTATTTGAGCGCACATAGTTGGGTTTCAATCGGTTCAGCGCATAAGTCGCCATATCCAGCCGGCATGATTCACAAGAACAAATATTTGGCATTGTGGGAAGCAGATGATTCAACTGATACTCCACATCATCCTCCATGATATTTTTTAAGCCTTCCATACTGTTACCTCCTTTGTTAAGTTTGATGCTGCTATAAGTATACCTGCTTATTATGTTAGTACAAAATTGTCAGATAATCAATAGAAAATTGATATTTTTTCAGAAAACAAGATGCACTGTAGAGCAAAAGAATGTAAAGAAAGCTTGAATTACTTGACACAGAGTATAAAAAGCGAGTATCATAAGAATGAAAGTACTGAAATGTTACGATACATAAAATGGAATATGTCATATGCTATGGCAGGTTGAGGTACTGGGATGGGGATTAAAACAGACGAAAAGATAGTCAATTATATAAGAAAAAAGATGAAGAGATCCCATTGTGTGGTGGTAGTGCTTGGCATTGAGATGCTTGTGGAAGGCGGAGGATCTGATCTGGATTCCAATGATGAGAATTATCGCATTGAGGAAGAGTATGGTTATTGTCCGGAGGATATGCTTTCGACAAGTTTTTTTAACTCGAAAGTCGAGAAGTTTTATCGTTTTTATAAAAAGGAAATACTTGGAATGAGACTGCATACCACACCGGCTTACGATGCATTGATCAGGCTCCAGGATCAGGGGAAACTCTCGGCAGTGATCTGTCAGGACTATCATGGAATGCCCAAAAATGTACCTCTGAAAAATGTCATAGATCTGAATGGAAATATCAATATAAATCAATGTCCGCACTGTGATAAGAGTTTTGATATCCAATACATTATGGATTCGAAGGGGATCCCGCAGTGCGATCACTGTAAGATAGCTATAAGACCCGGAATACGTCTGATCGGTGAGCGTGTGGATGCTGAGCTGATGACACAGGCGTCAGAGGCATGTGACAGGGCAGATGTCATGCTGATCCTTGGCAAGAATATATATCATGACAGACTTGAGTACAGTGTGGCGCCGGAACATGAGCAGCTCAAGGTGCTTTTTTCCAAAAATGAATTTGAACGCAACAGCAAAGTTGATTTTATTATCAGAGATGATATTTGTGAATTTTTACCTCTAATTATTGATTAATTTTGGACATCCAAGACAGTGAGGTTTTATGAAGAAGATAAAAGTTAATATTGGACAACCATATCCTTTAGGTGTTTCCGTCAGGGAGACCGGTATCAATTTTTCAATGGTCAATGGTTCTGACAAGGAGTGTGGGATCGTTTTCTATAAAAAAGGTGTTGAGCAAAAGGAACGGATGCTGTTTGACCAGAAACATAGAATTGGAAATATCTGTTGTGCGTTGGTAGAGGGAATCAATGCAAGTGATTACGAATACAATTTTTTTATCGGAGATAGTATTTTTGTAGACCCTTACGCAAAAAGGATCGTCGGAAATGAGAAGTGGCGTTCGGGAGAGTTTGTACGTCCTCTGTTGAGGGGTGGCTTTGATCAGGGGACATTTGACTGGGGGGATACGGCTCCATTACATATCCCTTATCATGAAAGTATCATGTACTGTATCAATATCAGGAGTTTTACAAGACATCCGTCTTCAAAGGTAAAGAAAAAGGGAACTTTTGAGGGACTCATGGAAAAGATCCCATATCTGAAGGAACTTGGCGTCAATTCGATCGAGCTGATGCCCGCTTATGAGTACGAGGAGTGTGAATGGGACAATACAGATGTCAATGCCAAGGCGCAGATCGAATATCAGGTGAATCATATTGATGAGAAGCTGTCCCTGGATGAGGAGGTTCAGAGGGCAAACAGACTCAATTGCTGGGGATATAAGGAAGCGTTTTATTTTGCGCCTAAGGCGTCTTACGCAGCAGGCGGCAGTCCCTGCGAAGCGTTTCGGCGCATGGTGCGCGGACTTCACCAAAATGGCATTGAGGTGATCATGCAGTTCTATTTTCCTGAGTATATAAAACAGGGTTATATTCTTGAGATCATCAAACACTGGGTTTTGGAATATCAGATCGACGGCGTTCATCTAAAGGGCAGCAGACTGCCTATGACGCTGATTGCGACAGAACCGTTACTGGCGGATACCAAGATCATGTGCGAAGATTTTTATCTGCATGAGATCTATCCGAATGGAATGCAGCCTGCGAGGAAGGTGTTGGGCTATTACAGAGATGAGTATATGAATGACATGCGCAAGTATCTTAAAGGTGATCAGGATATGCTCAAAAGTTTCCGGTATCACATGAAAAATACGAACGCCAAATGCGGTGTTGTCAATTATATAACAAATTATTACGGATATACCTTAAATGACCTGGTGTCTTATGAGCAGAAACACAATGAGGCAAACGGTGAGAACAATACGGACGGAACCAATTACAATTTCAGCTGGAACTGCGGCGTGGAGGGACCATCGCGCAGGAAGTCGGTAAAACAGCTTCGAAACAAGCAGATGAAAAATGCGCTTGGTTTTCTGTTCACTGCACAGGGAACTCCCCTTCTGCTTGCGGGGGATGAGTTTGGAAACAGCCAGTATGGCAATAATAACTGTTACTGTCAGGACAATGAGACCGGGTGGGTTGACTGGAGGAATCTTGTCAGAAATCAAGAATTGTATCAATATGTAAGAGAATTGATCGCTTTTAGGAAAGAGCACAGTATTCTGCACTTGAAAGAGAATCTTACGATGCTGGACAGGTATGATCAGGGCTATCCGGATCTATCATATCATGGAGAAGAGGCGTGGAAAGCGCAGCTGGAGAATTACAATAGACATATTGGTATCATGTATTGCGGGCAGGATGACAAGGGTGATGGCGATTATATCTATATTGCCTACAACATGCATTGGAATTCACATCGTTTTGCGCTGCCGTCCATCGCAGATCATAGATGGATCTCTATGATCAGTACGGCGTTGAACAGTGTAGTATCTGATGAAGAGAAAAATATGGAATATATCGATGTCTCTCCGAGAAGTGTCTCTATTTTGGCGGGGAGAAAGATGACGGAGACAGAGATCAAACAGAAGACGGCGCAGGCACAGACAAAAAATGTGACACCTGTGTCAGAAAAGACCGAGTGTGCGGCAGGCGTAAAAAATATTAAGAATAAGAGGAGTCAAAAGAGGTAAGCAGCAGTGCATATTTGGAAACATTTTAAGACAATTACACATCATAAATTTATGGTGATGAAAGGATGCTTTTCTGTAGGATTGTATCGGCAGGGATTGCTGCATGATCTTTCCAAGTATATGCCAAGCGAATTTATTGTGGGAGCAAGGTATTATCAGGGAACGCAGAGTCCCAATAATGCGGAGCGGAAGGAGATGGGATACTCATCAGCGTGGCTGCATCACAAAGGGCGGAATAAACATCATTATGAATATTGGATGGACTACAGCGCCCATGCAGGTGACGGGATCATTCCGGCAAAGATGCCGGATCGATATATCGTGGAGATGTTTATCGACAGGGTAGCTGCATCCAAAAATTATAACAGGGAAAAGTATACAGATGATATGCCGCTGAAATATTACCTTAGCGGTAATTCTGAGAACTTTATTCATCCAGTAACCAGGAGAAAGCTTGAAAAACTGCTGTATATGCTGGCGGAGCAGGGTGAAGCGTACACGATGTGCTATATTCGTAGAAAAATTATTTCCAAAATAAGAAGGCAAAATATTGGAATAATAAAAAAGAGATACAAGTAACCGAAATGAATACTCCTCATATATTAAGTATTAGAAAAAGTGCTTGATGCATGAGGAGTTGTTTTTATGAATTGTTGGTTTTGGATTATCTTACTGTGGTGTTTCTGTGGAAATGGCGGCAATCGTAATAATTGCATGTGTTCATGTGGTTGTGACCGCGATAATGATTCGTCCTGCTGCGATCCCGTATTTCCGACACCAGTCGTTCCTCCCTGCGCGCCTCCAAGCAGCGGATGTGGTTGTGGCAACGAGATGATACAGCCTCGTGGGTTTGCTGGATTTGGAGACAACAACACCTGTGGATGTGAGGAGAAGGAAGACAATAAGTAGTCTTAAATCGGCTGGGCGCGCAGCAATGCTGCGCGCCCATAGCTGTCTGAATGGAGTATAGTACATGAAAATAAGAAATGAAGATATTCATAAGAGAGTTAATATCAGGGAGATATACAGATATCTGGGATATGGCGCAAAGACTCCGGATAGCAGTGTGGACACTGTGATCAAGGAAGTACTTCTGGAGCTGATCGATGTGATACAGCCCAAAAATGTCTATAAAATCTACACTTGCAGCACTTCGGAGTGTGTAGTGGTTTTGAGGGGAGAGAAGAGAACGATCGCTTTTGAGAGCCGGAATCTGGCGGCGAACCTTTCCCAGTGCGGTTATGTGATCCTGATCGCTGCGACACTGGGACTTCAAGCGGACAAGCTCCTGCAAAAATATGAGATATTGAACATGACAAAGGCGACGATCACGCAGGCATGCGGTGCAGCCAGTATCGAGGCGTACTGCAATATCCTTCAGGAACGGATCTGTGAAGAGATATCGACAGACGACAGGAGATTGTATCTGAGACCGCGTTTCAGTCCGGGGTACGGAGATCTGCCGCTGCCTTACCAGAAGGTCATCTTTGAGGAATTGGAATGTTCCAGGCGCATAGGACTTACACTCACGGACAGCCTGCTGATGTATCCAACGAAGAGTGTGAGCGCATTGATCGGGATGACAACAAATCCGCAGAGCTGTCATATCGGCAAATGCAAGGATTGTGACAAGATAGATTGTGAGTTTCGAGAAGTATAAAAGTTATGGGGGATCGCGATGGATTTTAGAAAATTACTAGGCAAAAAAATACTGTTTTTTGACGGCGGCATGGGGACTTTACTGCAGGAGCGCGGACTTCAGCCCGGGGAAGTTCCTGAGACATGGAATATACTCCACCCGGAAATCATCCGGCAGATTCACAAGGAGTATCTTTCGGCAGGATGCAACATAATCTCTGCGAATACTTTTGGCGTGAATGCTTATAAGTGCAAAGATTCCGACTACACTGTGGACGAGCTGGTGACAGCGGGGATCCGGCTCACCAAGGAGGCGATAGCAGAGCTGAACGAAAATACTTATCCTAGGTACTCCGCACTCGATATCGGTTCGATCGGTAAGCTGTTAAAGCCGCTTGGCGAAATCACTTTTGATGAGGCATACAATACATTTAGAGAGATCGTGACAGCGGGTGACAATGCAGGAGCGGATCTGATCCTGATCGAGACGGTGAGTGATACTTATGAGATAAAAGCAGCTGTTCTGGCGGCAAAGGAAAACAGCAGTCTGCCAGTTGTAGTCACCATGATCTTTGATGAAAACGGAAAGCTTCTGACAGGAGGGGACGTGGCAAGTGCAGTTGCCATGCTTGAGGGACTGGGCGTAGATGCGATTGGATTCAATTGTGGTCTGGGACCCGAACAGATGAAAAGACTGCTGCCACAGTTGACCCAGTGCTGCTCGCTTCCGATCGTGATCAATCCCAATGCGGGCCTTCCTGTTGTTGTCAACGGACAGACGATTTTTAATGTGGAGCCGGATGCGTTTGCACAGAGTGTTAAGACGCTGGTCGAAATGGGGGCAAGTGCGGTCGGAGGGTGCTGCGGAACAACACCGGCACATATCCGGCGAGTCGTGGAGCTTTGCGGGGATATGGATATCAAGCCGGTAAGCGATAAAGAAATGACAGTTGTGTCATCTTATAATCACGCAGTGTATTTTACCAGAAAACCGCTGATCATCGGGGAGCGAATCAATCCAACCGGCAAATCGAAGTTTAAGCAGGCACTTCGGGATCATGATATGGAGTATATCTACAAAGAAGGGCTTGCGCAGGAGGAAAATGGTGCGCATATCCTTGATGTCAATGTAGGACTTCCGGAAATCGATGAGCCACAGCTTATGCAGGAGGCCGTCACTGGTATACAGGCGATCATTGACCTGCCGCTGCAGATCGACACATCTGACACGGAGGCGATGGAGCGGGGGCTGCGCTACTATAATGGAAAACCGATGTTGAATTCTGTGAACGGCAAAAGGGAATCCATGGAGAGTGTCTTTCCGATCGCAAAGAAGTATGGTGCAGTATTGGTGTGCCTGTGTCTTGATGAAGGGGGGATTCCCGAGACTGTCGAAGGGCGGGTACAGATAGCAGAGAAAATTGTCAAAAAGGCTGCTGAGTATGGGATTCCAAAGAAAAATCTTGTGATGGATGCGCTCGTACTCACGATCAGCACAGGACAGGACAATGCCAATATCACATTGGAAGCCCTGCGCCGGATCCGGTATGGATTAGGACTCCATACAGTACTTGGCGTGTCCAACATCTCATTTGGACTACCAGAGAGGAGCCGTATCAACACCGCATTTTTTACCATGGCGATGCACAATGGTCTGAGTGCTGGTATTGTAAATCCTTCCAGTGAGCCGATGATGGCAGCGTATTACAGTTTTAATGCACTGATCGGTGAGGATGATCAGTGTATGGAATATATCGCAAAAGCGGCGTCACAGACATCGGACAAGCCCGCAGCTGCGCCTGCCCCGAATCACGAACTGACACTTGACGAGGCGATCGTGAAGGGATTGGCGGAAAGTGCCCATGAGGCGACAGTCAGGCTGCTCGAACAGAACATGGATTCCCTGACTATCATCAACGAAAAGTTGATCCCGGCGCTGGATGTGGTCGGAAAAGGTTTTGAGGAGAAAAAAATGTTCCTCCCCCAGCTTTTGATGAGTGCGGATGCCGCAAAAGCGTCTTTCGAAGCGATCAAGGCAGCTTTGTCGAAACAGGGAAAGAACAGCGAGAGCAAGGGAAAGATCGTGATCGCCACTGTGAAGGGCGATATCCATGATATCGGAAAAAATATTGTCAAAACACTGCTTGAAAACTATGGTTTCGACATGATCGATCTCGGCAAAGACGTTGATCCGCAGCTGATCCTGCAAACAGTACAGGAACAGGATGTTAAGTTGGTGGGACTCAGTGCACTCATGACGACTACAGTTGTGAATATGGAGGCTGCGATCAGGCTTCTGCGCGAGAATGGGGCGGACTGCAAAATCATGGTGGGCGGTGCGGTGCTCACACAGGAGTACGCGGACATGATCGGAGCGGATTTCTATTCCAAAGATGCGATGGGGTCAGTGCGCTATGCGAACGGGCTGCATGAAAAAGGAGAACTGTAAAATTCATTAAAGGGGATTTATGGAACATAAAATAGAGTGGAAAGATAGAAGAAATGTCATCTCATGTTATCTGCCGGAGGAAACTGCGCCGGACAAGAACGCTGTGGCAGAGCTGTATCAGATGACAGCGCTGGAGGAGACACTAGAAAGGCTAACATCCGTGCCAGGCTGTTTTCAGGGAGTGGAACCGCAGATCGAGAAGTTGATCCTGACGCCGGATTTTCATAAGGGAGCGGGGATCCCGATCGGAACAGTGATGATGACTAAGGGATTTGTGGTTCCGCAGGCGATGGGAAATGATATCAATTGCGGTATGCGGTTTTACACAACGGATCTGTCAGAAGAGAAGATCCACGAAAAACTGCCCGAATTGACAAGCAAGATACGCCATATCTTTTTTGAGGGCGGCAGACAGATCCCAATGACGGGAAGACAGCGGGAGGCGTTGTTTCGATATGGGCTGGAAGGTTTGTTGGAAACGCATCATGACAGTGATAAGAGTGGTCTGTGGCGGTACTATCAGCCTGAGATCCAGGAGAAGTGGCTGAACCGCACGGTGTTTCGGGGGAGTCTGAAAACAACGGATACGGAGGGGCTGGAGGATTTTATCGGCAGTTATGACCAGCTGACTTACGATGACCAGATCGGGACGATTGGCGGCGGCAACCATTTTCTGGAAGTGCAGCGGGTTGCCGAGATCTATGATGGTCAGACTGCAAATGCATGGAATCTGAAAAAGGGTGCGGTGGTTGTGATGCTGCACACGGGTTCCCTGACGATCGGCCATCACAGCGGTCTGCTCAACCGTAAGATCTGCCAGGATATTTATCCGGTTGGGCTGATGCACCCGGAGAATAAGATCTATCCGATATCGGAATCCTGTACAGTGCAGAATGCGTGGACACGGTTCTGGTCGGTTTCTGGAAATGCTGCGAATTTTGGATTTGCGAACCGTTTGTTTCTTGGGTTTATGATTCAGGAGGTTTTTACGCAGGTGCTGGGGGCATGCGATATGGAGCTGCTCTATGATGCACCGCACAATTTCATCTGGAAGAAGCAGGTTGACGGTGAAGATTACTTTATCCATCGTAAGGGAGCCTGCTGTGCCGGCGGCTGTGAGCAGATGGAGGGGACGGAATTTGCCTATTATGGAGAGCCTGTGATGATTCCCGGTTCCATGGGCAGTTCAAGTTATCTGCTCCGCGGGCTGGGGAACGCGGACTCTCTATGGAGCGCGAGTCACGGCGCCGGGCGTAAAAAATCCCGCGGGGATGCTATTAAAGGGAATGACGATGCATTTTGCCATTTTATGGAAAAGTTCCATGTCATCACGCCGATCGATCCGGATCGAAATGATCTGAAGGGCAGACAGGATATTCTCAAAAAGTGGGAAGACACGATCCGGGCAGAGGCACCATATGCTTACAAAGACATCGACGAGGTCATTGCAGTGCACACAGCACATGATATGGCAGCGCCAGTGGCGCGGCTGGAACCGGTTTTTACGGTGAAAAGTTGAAGAGTGTATGGAGGAAACGAAAGTATTGAATACATCGGCAGAGAACAAAAAACACTGGCTGAATCATTTTTATGATCATGCGATGATCGCAAGCAGTATACTGCTGCTGACAGGCTGTGAGAGCGGTTCCGGAGCAGATTCGACAGCGGAGACCGAGATAGAAAGCACTTTACCGTTGGAGAGTCAGAGCGTCACAGAGGAGGTGGCGTCATCGGATGAGATCGAGACAGCGGGCGAGGCGGAGTCCCAGCCTGTCCCAGAAGTACCGCAGCTGCCCGGGACGGGGGAAAGACTCCGTGATTTCGTGCCGGAGGGCTGGGTGCTTCTCGACAGCGTGGAGCTGGACTATAATGAAGACGGAGTGACGGATCATGTGGGAGTACTCGAAACCGGGGAAGGTCTTCCAAGGATCCTGTTTGCCGTTGCCAGTGACGGGACGGACGGATACCGCCTGGACTTTCAGAATATCAACCTGATACCGACAAGCGTTGAGGGCGGTGCTTACGGCGATCCGTATCAGCCGTTGACGGCGGAAGGGACGTCGTTCACCACCTGTTCGTACGGCGGCAGCGCATGGAGATGGACGGATCGGTATACATACACGTATCGCGGGGGAGAATGGTGGCTGACAGCTTTGGAGGAGACGTATGGGTATCTGGACTACACGACATCGTATCGTGAGGATGACTGGAACAGCGGTGTGAGTGTCAGAAAGGAGAGAAGCGTAGGCGAATGGGAAAAATTCAATGAAAATACGGATCAGAGAGAATACGATGTGACATACGAGATGAAGCTGGATGAGCCGTTGACGCTGGAGCAGGCGGGCTGGCGCAGCGTGGCTGCATCGAACCGGGTGACAGACTGGGAAGTGGCAGACATGACATTTGGACCGGAGGTGGCGCTTTCAGAGGAACTGGTCGTGCTGCCGGATGAAGCATATATTTATTACAGTGACGAGGACTGTGCACTCTACACGTTTTCGGACGAAGATAATGCGTTTTATTATCTTGCCATGTACAGCCGGAAGGACAAGGTTTTATCGATCCTGGCAAAGGAAGACGCTGAGATTGACGTCTACAATATGGCGTATTACAAGGGAAAGATCTATTATGCTGTCGATATACAGGGTGATGTCACCTGCAGCACGGTGCAGGACGGAGAGGAACAGATCGCGAGGCAGCAGGAAAACACAGGTGTCAGGCTCTGCAGGGTCGGATCGGACGGCTTGGGTAAGGAGACTTTATACGAATACCGCTATCCGAAAGCAGGGCAGGAAGTCCTGGAAGGCACAATCCCGTACATAGATCTGCAGTATGAGATCAGCGGGGATGAGATCGTCGTGAAAATGTCCGGCGAAGGTGATTTTTTGGTATTTTACCGCATGAATACAGATGGAAGCGGTATCAGGGAGATCGGAAGAATGCCAAAGGAAGTATAGTTTCTGAGTGATTGAGAGAAGATGCTAAAAAGATATGAAGAAAAGGAGGCGATGTCATGAGAATGTACGATCTGATCATGAAAAAGCGCAACGGAAGTGCGCTGACCGGCGAGGAGATCCGTTTTATGGTGCAGGGCTACACGAAAGGGGAGATCCCTGATTATCAGATGTCAGCGATGATGATGGCAATTTATTTCAGGGGAATGGATGCGGACGAGACACTGGCGCTGACGATGGAGATGGCGCACAGCGGTGATATGCTGGATCTGAGCGATATCCACGGCGTGAAGGTCGACAAGCACTCCACAGGCGGCGTGGGCGACAAGACCTCGCTGGCGCTGACACCGATGGTTGCCGCGGCGGGTGTCACGGTGGCAAAGATGAGCGGGAGAGGTCTGGGGCACACGGGCGGCACGATCGACAAGTTGGAGAGTTTTTCCGGTTTCTCCACAGCGATCACAGAACAGCAGTTCAAGGAGAATGTCAACCGTATCGGGATCGCGATCATGGGGCAGACGGCGGATCTGGCACCGGCGGACAAGAAACTGTACGCGCTGCGGGACGTGACTGCCACGGTCGACAATATGTCCCTGATCGCGTCCTCCATCATGAGCAAGAAGCTTGCGGCTGGCGCGGATGCGATCGTGCTCGATGTCAAGACCGGGAGCGGGGCTTTTATGAAGACGCAGGAGGATTCCTTCGCACTCGCGCGTGAGATGGTCAGGATCGGAAACGGCGCGGGCAGAAAGACGATCGCTGTGGTCTCCGATATGGATCAGCCGCTTGGCTGTGCAGTCGGCAATGCGCTGGAGGTGCGGGAGGCGATCGACACCTTGAGAGGCTGTGGACCAGAAGATTTTGTCGAGCTGTGTCTGACACTTGGTTCGTATATGCTTGTGGCAGGCGGCGAGGCGGCGACGGAGGAGGAAGCGGAGCAAATCCTGCGGGAGGTCATCGAAAACGGCAGCGCGCTGGACAAACTTGCAGAATTTATAGCGGCGCAGGGCGGGGACAGAGAACTGGTGTATCACCCGGAAAAGCTTCCGCAGGCATCGATGACGCAGGAGATCGAGTCCCCAGCGGACGGCTATATCCAGCGGATCGTGTGCGACGAGATCGGGATCTGCTCGCTGATATTGGGCGGCGGGCGCGAGACAAAGGAGAGTGCGATCGACTTGTCCGTTGGGCTTGTGCTGCACAAAAAAGTCGGGGACGCGGTCAAGAAGGGGGAATCCCTCGCCACGATCCACGCCAATGACCAGGCGAAGCTTGATATGGCAAAGGAAAGATTTCTGCAGGCGTACACGATCGATGAAGAACCGGTGGAAAAAAAGCCGCTCATCAAGGGAATAGTAATAGAATAAAAGACATAGAATGAAGTATAGAAAACCTATACTTCATTTTTTGGGTGCTGATATGAACAGACGTGATATTTTTAAACAGGATGTGATGAGTGCGGGGGAGCGTTTTGCAGATGCATTTTCGCTGCCCAAAGATATGGTGGTCAACGCTACGCTCTTCCATATGGTGGGGGCATCGGAGCTTTTCATTGAGAATTTCAAGGGGATCATATCCTACACCTGCCACAGTATATTGATCAAGGGCAGCAATGTGAAATATTGTGTCTGTGGGGACTGCCTTACGATAGAGTACTATTCAAATGAGGACATGAAAATATCAGGGCAGATCATGGAAGTCAAGGTGATAAGGAACTGACAGCAGTTCCTGGGAAGTTTGAGGTGGAGCTCTTGCAGAATGGATGGATGCGATTTGTCAGAGGGTTTCTGGTCATCAGGGTTGATGGGGACTACATGGAACGCTTTTTCAATATGTGCAGGATGCATAATATTGATCTGTGGGGAATTCGGAGAGAAAAGGAGCAGGAGAAGGACATCTGTATGTGTGAGGCGTACGCTGCTGATTTTTTAAAGATGCCTCCGCTGCTGAAAAAAACAGGAACGAAAGTGCATGTGGTCAAAAAGAAAGGACTGCCTTTTTATTTTCCTTTTATCAAGAAAAGGATTATTTTTTTTGCAGGAGTGTTCCTATGTCTGGCACTGCTAAACTATGTGACCGATTATGTGTGGGCGATCGAGTATGTCGGCAATCTCCAGGTGAGTGACGATGAGCTGTCGGATTTTCTGGAGCAGGAATCGATACATTACGGAATGAAGAAAAGCAGCATTAACTGCGAGGAAAAAGAAAAGAAGCTCAGAGAGACATTTCAGAACGTGACATGGACCTCTATTTATTTTGAAGGCACAAAGCTTTATGTGGAGATCAAGGAGAATGAAAAATCGGAGCCTGTGCAGATCAAAACACGGGGGACAAATATCATTGCGAACGAAGCAGGAACGATCACCTCGATCGTGACAAGAAACGGCGTGCCCAAGGTGAAAGCCGGTGACTGGGTGGAGAAGGGGCAGATCCTTGTGGCTGGCGGTGTTCCGGTGTATGATGAAGGAAAGAACATCGTCGGTTTTCAGATCTATGATGCCGACGCAGACATCTATATCAGGACACCAGTCGAGTATAAAAGCGAGATCAACAGCGGATATCCCGTCATGATCTACACAGGGGATCATGTCAGGACGGGGTTTGCGGAGATCGGCGGCTATCATATTGACGCAATGCCTTTATGGGATTTTATCGAGCACAATCTTCTGAAGAAAGAAACGGAGAATCTGTATGAGACTGCAGTAGAAAAACATCAGGTCGTTTTGCTTGATAATATCTATCTTCCAGTGTATTATGGAAGTATTGACAGAAAAGAATACTATACGAAGTATTTTACATACACCGACGAGGAGATGAAAAACAAGTTATATGAAGATTTTGAAAAATTTATTTCAGGATTAGAGGAAAAAGGGGTACAAATTGTTGAAAAAAATGTTAAAATGGAAAAGAGCAGCAAAGGAATGGAATTAAATGGAAGTTTACTGGTGGTAAAACAAACGGGTGAGACAGCAGATATCCCGGCGGACACGGACCAGGAAAACGACACAGATCAGATGGAGGAGTGAGATTACATTGGCAGATTTTCAGATTGGAATGCAGATTGAGGCAGAACACATGCAGAATATTTTTGGCAGCCACGATGCGTATATCAAACAGATCGAGGACGACCTGCATGTTGTCATCACAGACAGAAACGGGGAGGTGCGCATCAGCGGGGAACAGGCAGCTGTCAACAAGGCGGCAAAGCTGGTCAATGAGCTGGTGGAACTTTCCAGAAGAGGAAACAGGATACAGGAACAAAATGTATCGTACGCTTTGGAACTTTCGAGAGAGGGCGACGACGACGCGCTGCTGGAGATGGATTCGGCGTGCATCTGTCACACGATCTCGGGGAAACCTATCAAACCTAAGACACTGGGTCAGAAGAAATATATCGAAGCCATCACGGATAAAATGATCGTGTTTGGCCTGGGACCGGCGGGAACAGGAAAGACCTATCTTGCGATGGCGATGGCGATCACAGCCTTTAGAAATCATGAGGTGGAGCGCATCATCTTGACGCGCCCTGCGATCGAGGCAGGGGAGAAACTCGGTTTTCTGCCGGGGGATCTGCAGAGTAAAGTGGATCCTTACCTGAGACCGCTGTATGATGCGCTGTATCAGATCATGGGGGCAGAGAGTTTTCAGAAAAATATGGAGAAGGGGCTGATCGAGGTGGCTCCGCTTGCCTATATGCGCGGGCGAACGCTTGACAATGCCTATATCATATTAGATGAGGCACAGAACACGACACCGGCGCAGATGAAGATGTTTCTCACCCGTATCGGATTCGGCTCCAAGGTGATCGTGACCGGCGATTCCTCGCAGAAGGATCTGGCAGCCGGAGTGCAGTCCGGGCTTGATGTTGCGGAGAGAGTGCTGGGAAAGATCAGCGATATCGCGTTTATCCGTCTGACAAGCAGGGACGTTGTGAGGCACCCGCTTGTGCAGAAGATCGTTAAGGCGTATGACGATTATGAGAGCCGGTCGAACAGCAGACAGGCTAGGAGCGTCCGCAGAGAGGAAGCGCGTCCGAGAAGAAATAGTACACCGTTTCGGAAATAATGAGATTGAGGAACTGATATTTTAAGACAAAGGAAACAGAACATATGAAGAAAAAGGAAGAGGCCGGCTGGCAGAAAGTACTTCTTGCAATTGTAATGCTTATCCTATCGATACCTGCAGTTGGTATCTCTGCGTATTTGTATGAAAAGTCTTTTCGGGATATTTTTATGCTGCTTATCATTGTCACGTCCTGTTTTGGCATGACATTATTTTCGTTTTTTCAGTCGAATGTTTTTCAGGCGCTTCACTATGACAATGGAGGGCATTTATTTCGTTTTGTGCTCACATTTCTGATGGGAACAGCGGCGGCATGCCTGCTGCCACTGCTGCCTGATGCGGGATGGATCCTGACAGTGTTTGCACTTGCGCTGACATTATTTTCCAATACGGTCACTGGATTGACCGCCTACGCCGGACTCATGTGTGTATGTGCATATTTCGCATCCGCGGATATCCTTACGTTTTTGTTGTACTTTCTCACAGGAGTGCTTTTTGCTGTGCTTTTTGAAAGGCTTGACAATGATTATAAAACAGGAGCACCAATGTCAGCTGCGGTGATCGTCTATGTGATCGAGATAGCGGCAAAAGTGATATTTCAAAATCATGGAACACTGGAGGCGGATGCGTTGGTCATCCCGATCATGAACATATTTGTCACATTTATATTGATGCTGGTGATCCTGCGGTTTTATTGTGCGGTTGTCATAGACAAGGAGAAAGGAAGGTATCTGCGCATCAACGACCAGGAGTACGAATTGCTTGCCAAGTACAAGGAGGAGGACAAGCAGATCTATTACAATGCGATTCACACGGCGTATTTTGCGGAGAAGACAGCCAGACTGCTTCATATGGATGTCGATGTGGCAAAAAACGGCGGTTACTATCACAGGATCATTGTGCTGGAGTGCAAAAAGCAGAATAAGTCATTGGAAGAGATCTGCCAGGAAAATAAATTTCCGCCTGAGGCGGTTAGGCTTCTGCAGGAGTATACGTACAAGTCAAAACAGATGAAAATGCGTGAGACGGTGGCAGTGTATTTTGCGGACTGTGTCGTATCGTCGATCATGTATCTGATCGAAAAGGGGGAAGGGGACAACCAGGAAAGGGATTACGGAAAGGTTGCGACTGCGATCATACGCAGGAAAGTTGGAAGCGGCGAGTTGAATAACAGTGAGATATCATTGGCAGATCTGGGCGGAATCGAAAAAATATATACAGGAGAAAAATTGTACTATGACTTTTTACGTAGAGAGTGAGACAGACAGGCAACTTCCTTTCGAGGCGGAGGAAGTGGCAGAAAAGGTGATCGTGGAGACGTTAGATTATGAACAATGCCCTTATGAAGTGTCAGTGAATGTGCTTCTCACAGACAACGAGGGGATTCATGAATTGAACAGGCAGCATCGCGGGATAGACCGACCGACCGATGTGCTGTCATTTCCGAATGTGGACTATGACCAGCCGGCTGACTTTTCAGCGATAGAAGACAACGCAGAAGACTATTTTGACCCGGAAAATGGCGAACTGTGTCTCGGTGATATTGTGATATCGGTTGATAAGGTGTATGAGCAGGCGCAGGAGTATGGACATCCGGTTAGACGGGAGTATGCTTTTCTGATCGCGCACAGTATGCTCCACCTGCTGGGGTATGACCATATGGAGCCCGCGGAGGCGGAAGTGATGGAACGAAAGCAGGAGGAAATATTGGACAGGCTGGGGATAACGAGAAATGGGCAGGGTGCTGTTAAATGAAGAAAAAGAAGTCTAATTTTATCGTTCAGGGAGGGATCCTTGCGATGGCGGGGATACTTTCCAGGATTATAGGGATCGCAAGACGGTTTCCCATGCAGCATATCTTTGGCGACAAGGGAAACGGATATTACGCTGCGGCGTATTCTGTGTATTCGATCATGTTGATCATATCCTGCTATAGTCTGCCGCTTGCGGTGTCGAAGGCGGTGTCTTCCAAGATCAGCAAACGACAGTACAAAAGTGCGCAGCGGGTTTTTCAGTGTGCGATGGTCTTTGCGCTGACTATGGGGGGGATCACCTTTTTGGCCTGTGAATTTCTCGGGGATTTTCTCGCGGAACATGTCATGGAGGAGCCGATGGGAGCTATGGCGCTCAAGGTTCTTGGTCCAGCGCTGCTGACAGTATCGGTCATGGGAGTGTTCAGGGGATATTTTCAAGGGCTCGGGACAATGATGCCGACTGCCGTATCGCAGATATTAGAACAGATATTTGTGCTGATCGGCAGTATTGCAGGCACTTATGTGCTGTATAATTACGGGAGCAAGGTCGGCGCACTGTTCCACAACGAAGACTATGCACCAGCATACGGTGCGGCGGGAGCATCGATCGGACCCGTGCTGGGCAGCGTGGTGGGATTGGCATTTCTGGTGTTCGTGTATTTACTGTATCGAAAAGGGAACAGGAAGCGTAGTTCGCGGGATATGAACGGCAGGGTGGACGGTTATCCGCAGATATTCAAACTGATCATCCTGACGATCATTCCGGTACTTTTGAGCAGTACTGTATACAATATCAGCGACGTGATCGATACCTCGATCTTTGGCAAAGTCATGGTGGCAAAAGGACTAGGAGATGTCAAGACGGATATCTGGGGGGTGTATACCGGTAAGTACAAGGTGCTTGTCAATGTCCCGATCGCGCTTGCCAACGCGATGTGTGCGTCCATCGTTCCGGTGCTCACAAAGCTGATGGTACGCGAGGAGTATGGGCGGGCGAAGGAGAGGATCGGACAGGCGATGCGGTTTACGATGATCGTGGCATTTCCGAGTGCAGTGGGACTTGCTGTGCTGGCCAGACCGATCATCTCCATGCTGTTTAAAGGTGAGGTTGACATGGCAGTGAACATGCTTCATGTAGGTTCTGTGTCGGTTGTATTCTTTGCGATCTCGACACTGACGAACGGTGTGCTCCAGGGCATCAACAGAATGAAAGTTCCTGTGCGGAATGCCGCTATATCGCTTGTCATCCACATAGTGTTTTTGTATGTGACGCTCCAGCTTGGCATGGGGATCAATGCAGTGATCTATGCCAATATCTTATTTGCAGCGATCGTGTGCGTGCTCAATGCGATGGCGATCCGCAAATATCTCAGATATGATCAGGAGCTGATACGGACCTTTGTCATACCGGCGATCGCATCTGTCGTGATGGGGATTGTGATCGGGCTTTTGAATATGCTGCTCTCCAAGACAGCAGGCAATGTGGTGACGGTGTTTGTGGGAATCGGAGTCGGAGCGATCGTGTATTTTGTGGTGTTGATCCTGTTAAGGGGGATCAATGAGCATGATCTGAGGAGTATGCCTGGCGGCAGGACGATACTGACAATTGCAAAGAAGATACACCTGATGTAAAATTGTGAATAAAAAGAAAAAATAAGCTGATACTATATCAAAGACGCCAAAGTGTTCAATTTTGACGAGGAGGCTGATGATGGAGAAGAGATATAAGATTGGCTTATTTTTTGTATTGATACTGATTTCGGTATTGATGGTTGTTCTGATGTGGAAGCGGCATACTATGGACGGATTTCCAGATGAGAGTGACCGTGTGGAACAGGATCAGGCAGAGTCTGACACGTCTGGTGCAGATGACCAGACGCCGAGAACGGCGGAGGAGATTTACCAGGTGCAGAAAATGAATGTGTCCACGACAGCGGATACGATCTGCATCTATGAGAATATTGACAAGAAGGATGGTTCTATGAGTGTGGAGGTTGTAAAGCTTCTGCCCAAATATATCGGTCTGAACAGGACAGAGCTCGAGCAGCTTCTCGCGGAGGACAGTCTGGCGCCGACACTTGCGGAAAAGCAGAAAGGATTTAAATCACAGCACTTAGAGCTCTTTTCGGCGGAGAGGATCAAGGTACTCCGTATATACGATACGACGCGGGATATGTCAGGATTTTATATTATGGAGGTAAACGGCGAAGTATGTGTGTTTGAGCATGACAGAACGACACTGTATTTCAAGACCGGGCTGAGGGTTGAACACCTTCCGGCGGATGTGCGCTATGAGCTGCAGAAGGGTAAGTTTATGGACAGTGAGTTACAGGTGTATCATTTCATCGAATCCTACAGCAGTTAGGAAATGTCAAGATGGAGGAAGGGGATAAGGTTATGGCGAACAGGGTTGTCGTGGCAGGCGGCGGGGCAAGCGGTCTTGCCGCTGCGGTATTTGCGGCAGAGAATGGAGCCAGGGTCACAATACTAGAACACAAGGACAGGGTCGGCAAAAAGATATTGATGACGGGAAATGGCAGATGCAATCTGACGAATATGAGTGATGTGCATGGTAAGTATTACAGCAGCGATAAGGATTCCATGAACAGGATTTATGACACACTTGTCAGATTTGATGCGGGAGAGACCAGGGATTTTTTTAAGAGACTTGGTCTGTACACCAAAGAAAAAAGAGACGGCGGAGTATATCCTGTATCGGAGCAGGCGGCGGTCGTTCTCGATGTGCTGCGCAGCGCGTGCGTCAGGCTTGGTGTTAAGATACGGACAGACTGCGAGGTCACGGCGATCAAACCGGCGCTGACAGGCGGCGGCACGGTCAGTGTGACACAGTATGCATGTTCGGTGCATGAGCAAGGTAAGATGGCTGGAAAGAATGATAAGATGACAGCCAAAAGAGTGGAGGTCAAGAGGGAAGAGATAAAATATGACCGGCTGATCCTTGCAGCCGGCGGGAAGGCGGCTCCTGTTTCCGGCTCGGACGGCTCTGGATATGCGCTTGCGAAAAAGCTGGGGCACAGTGTCATTGAGCCGCTTCCGGCGCTGGTCCAGCTCAGATGTGAGGGGGATTTTTTCAAGGCACTTGCCGGTGTTAGGGCACACTGCAGGATATGTCTGCTGACGGATGGCAGGGAGGCGGCATGTGAGGAAGGAGAGCTGCAGCTGACAGATTATGGGATCTCCGGCATTCCTGTTTTTCAGCTGAGCAGGCTGGCATCGCGGGCAGTCTATGAAGGGAAGCGGTGTGAGGCAGGGATCAATTTTATTCCATACATTGAGGAGACCGACAATGGGATCTTTGATAGCAATATCGATCACAACGTCAGGGAATTTTCGGACAAGACAGCGGAGGAATTTCTGTCAGGGCTGGTACATAAAAAGATCGCCGCTGTTGTCTGTAAGAGAAACAAAATCGCATCCGGGGCGACAGTCGGTCAGGCAGGGGCTGCTAAGATCAGAGATTGTATCAGGATGCTTGCCGACTTCCGGGTAAAGATCACAGCGCCCAATTCGTTTGAAAATGCGCAGGTGTGCTGTGGTGGAGTGCCGCTTGGCGAAGTCAGTGACAATTTTGCGTCGAATATACATTCTGATATTTATGTCATCGGAGAGTTGTTGGACTGCGACGGCGTGTGCGGCGGATATAATCTGCAGTGGGCGTGGGCGACAGGAGCGATCGCAGGGACAGATGCAGCCCGCCGAAGCGGGCGATGGGGAGTTAGCATGAAATCAGAGATTTCACGATCCTGATTAGAGAGCCCGCCGAAGCGGGCGAATGGGAGTTAATATATGATTACGATCAATCAGATAAAAACGGAAATCAGATTTGACAAGTCTGATCGGAGGCTGGAACTGAAGGATTTGCTTGACAGTGAAGAGGTGCTGCAAAAAAAGGCAGCAAAAATTTTAAGCGTGAATATGACAGATGTGTCAGATATTGTGATCTTAAAGCATTCGATTGATGCGCGCAAAAAACCGCAGCTCTTTCAGGTCTATACATTGGGTGTTTCATTGAAAAACAAAAGGTTGGAGGAGAGAACAGTGAAGCGTTGCAAGAACAGCAATGTTGCGCTGTACACTCCCCATGAGTATCAATTTCCAACATCGGGAGAAGTGCAGCTGACACAGAGACCAGTCATTATCGGCATGGGTCCCGCAGGGCTTTTCTGCGGATATATGCTTGCGCTGCACGGCTACAAACCTGTTGTGTTGGAGAGGGGATCCGATGTAGACACCAGAACAAAGGATGTGGAGGCGTATTGGAATGGCGGCAGTCTGAATCCGGAGTCCAACGTACAGTTCGGCGAGGGCGGAGCAGGCACATTCTCGGATGGAAAGCTCAATACACTGGTAAAAGATAAAAATGGCAGAAACAGAGAGGTGCTGCGCATTTTTGTGGAGTCCGGTGCACCAGAACAAATTTTGTATGAAAGCAAGCCCCATATTGGTACAGACATTTTGAAAAAGGTTGTTGTCAATATGCGGCAGGCAATTATAGAAAACGGCGGTGAGGTTCGTTTCGGCGCAAAGGTGACAGGGCTTGAGATCGCGGAAGGTGTTTTGTGCGGTGTCAGGATAAACGAGAGCGAAGTGCTTCCCACAACACAGGCTGTGCTGGCGATCGGGCACAGCGCCAGAGATACATTTACATATTTGGATCAGATAAAGATCCCTATGGAGCCAAAGGCGTTTGCAGTCGGGATGCGCGTGGAACACCCACAGAGTCTGATCAACGAGTGTATGTATGGTAAAGAACATGGGAACAGGCTTCCGGCAGCACCATACAAGCTGACTGCGCAGACGAGCACAGGGAGGGGCGTGTATTCGTTCTGTATGTGTCCGGGGGGATATGTGGTTAATGCTTCGAGTGAACCTGGGCGGATCGCAGTGAACGGGATGAGTTACTCGGACAGAGGCGGAAGTCATGCAAACAGCGCTATTATCGTGCAGGTCACACCGGAGGATTACGGCGCAGATGGTCCGCTTGCAGGTGTTGTATTTCAGAGACAGCTTGAGGAGAAGGCATATTTGATCGGAAACGGGTGTGTGCCAGTACAGTATTACGGGGACTATAAGCATAGTCAAAACTCCGGGGAAGGGATCGAGCCGGGCAGACCACAGCCGGATGTGAAAGGCGCATATGTGTTTTCGGATCTGAGAGGGCTGCTGCCATATTCCTGCGAGCAGGCATTCATAGAAGGAATGGAGCAGTTTGACAAGGTGATCAGGGGATTTGCAGGAGATCAGGTGCTGCTGTCAGGGATTGAGAGCAGGACATCTTCCCCCGTAAGGATCTGTCGAGATGACTCACTGCAGTGTCCGATGGTCCGCGGACTGTACCCCTGTGGTGAGGGTGCAGGCTATGCGGGGGGGATCACTTCTGCGGCAATGGATGGGATGCGAGTGGCGGAACAGATCGCAGCACAGTTTAGACTATAAAAAGTTTTGGATCGAAGTTTTGGTATAAGTGCTGGACTTATTGCGAAAATGGAATTAAAATAAAGAGGATTATGGAAAATGAAATACGGAGGCAAAAGACAGTGGAAGAGTTACGTGCGAAATTAAAGGATAAGAAACGGATTGTTGTGAAGATTGGTTCCTCCTCGCTGCAGCACCCTGAGACAGGTGATCTTGACTATACCAAGATGGATATTCTCGTGAGAGAGCTGTGCAATATCAGAAATCAGGGCAAGGATGTGATCCTGGTGACATCCGGCGCGATCGGGTGCGGCAGGAAAGCGCTGCATATCAAGCCTCCCTTTACCATTGCGCAAAAGCAGGCGTGTGCGGCGATCGGACAGGCACGGCTCATGACCACCTATCAGCGGATCTTCTCGGAGTATAATCATCAGGCTGCACAGATCCTGCTGACGAAAAATACGATCGAGGCAGACTTAAACAGAAAAAATGCACAGAATACGTTTAACGAGCTGCTTGCTATGGAAGTGATCCCGGTCGTGAACGAAAATGATACGATCTCGACCTTCGAGGTGGAGGATGTCATCGGGGATAACGATACGCTGTCGGCGATCGTCACAGCGCTTGTGGGTGCCGATCTGCTGATCCTGCTCTCTGATATCGACGGGCTGTACACAGATGATCCGAGGCGCAATCCCGCTGCAAAGTATATCCCAATCGTTGAGGATATCACAGATGAGCTGCTCAGCATGGGCAAGGCATCGACAGGAAGCAGTGTCGGCACTGGCGGGATGGAGACCAAACTGACAGCGGCTAAGATAGCGACTTATTCCGGTGCAGATATGGTCATCGCAAACGGCGGTGATGTCCGCGTGATCCACCGGATCATTGAAGGGAGAGATTACGGTACGATCTTCAAGGCAAACAGGGATAAAAATTTTAATTTTACGGATTTTATCGATAATCTGCACAGGGCATAGGAGCCGCTGCAGGATAACTTGCGCAAATGACGCAGGACACATTCTCACAGGCGGAGGAAGGAGCCGCATTTTATGCATAAGAAGAAAAAGACGAGCGTGTTAAGGATCGTTACCGGAAGGATTGTTACGGTGCTGCCGGTTGTGATTTTGCAGGGGTTGATCATTTATGGGATCGCGAAGTGGCTGGCACCGTTTGCAACACTTTTCTATAGTGTATTGTCGGTGCTGTCTGCACTGTTTGTCCTTTTTCTCATATCAAACAGGGGCGAGGGCGCCTACAAAATGCTGTGGCTGCTGGCAATGTTTGTGGCGCCGCTGCCAGGAGCCCTGATGTATCTGTTTTATGGGAACAAACGGACCGGAAATGTGCTGGAACAGCGCCTGAGTGCTATCCATGACAGCATTCCCATAGCGCTAAATGATGGCGCGCAGGTTCAGGAACAGCTGCAGTGCGATGATAAAAGGATTGCTCAGACATTTGCTTATATTACAAAGATTACCGGATTTCCAGCCCTGAGGAATGATACTGCCAGATATTATCCGGTTGGAGAATTGTTGTTCGAACAGATGCTTTCCGCTTTAAAGAAGGCAACAAAGTATGTGTTCATTGAATATTTTATTGTTCAGGAAGGCGTCATGTGGGCGGCAATGGTCGACGTCATGCAGCGGAAGGTTCAGGAGGGCGTGGATGTTCGGGTTTTGTATGATGATATCGGCAGCATAGGGACTTTTTCTGCCCGAAACAGAGCATCCCTCTTAAAAATGGGAATCAAGTGTGAGAAGTTCAATCCGCTGATCGTGTTGAGCGGTGCGCTGAATAACCGGGATCACCGCAAGATCATGGTTGTGGACGGGATCGTGGCATTCAGCGGCGGCATAAATCTTGCGGACGAGTATATCAACGAGGAACATCCTTTTGGACATTGGAAGGATATCGGTTTTGAGATCACAGGGGATGCCATCAGAAGTTACACATTTATGTTCATAGAGTTCTGGAATGCGTCTTCACTTAACAAGATCACGAAGGAGCTGGTCGGAGATGATTTTGCACAGGGGTCTGTCAGTACGGCTTTTGACGGATATGTACTGCCGTATTACGATTCGCCTGGCAGGACAGAGGCGGCGAGCAACAACCTTTTCATAGACTTGTTGGGTCAAGCGAGGGATTATATCTGGTTTTATACGCCGTATCTTCTGCTGGGGGACGGACTGCGCGAGGCGTTTGTGCGGGCGGCGCAGAGAGGTGTGGACGTCCGGATCATCATGCCGGGAATCCCGGATAAGAAGGTAGTGTACCGAATGTCGAGAAGTTATTATCGCGAACTGCTCGAAGCGGGCGTAAAGATTTTTGAATATTCACCTGGTTTCGTGCACGCAAAAGCCTGTCTGGCTGATGACTGTGTCGGTTCGATCGGGACAGTCAATCTTGACTATAGGAGTCTATATCTGCATTATGAGTGCAATGCATTGTTCTACAAAGCATCTGTTCTCATTGATCTGAAAAAGGATTTTGAGGCTTCGATGAAAGTGAGCAGGGTGTGCACTTTACAGGGGGAAAAGAAGGGACTGCTGCACAGAATCATCAATGGGACCTTGCGGATATTTGCGCCGCTGGTCTGACGCACAGGATAGTAAGAAAAGGAGAATGGATACATGTATATAGGAAATCATCTTTCATCGGCAAGCGGTTTTGAAAAAATGGGACAGGAGGCATTGAAGCTGGGTGCCAATACGTTTGCTTTTTTCACAAGAAATCCAAGGGGCGGTGCAGCAAAGGAGATCAATCCGGACGATGCGATGAAACTTCGCAGGCTGATGGATGAGCATCATTTCGGCAGGCTGGTGGCGCATGCCCCCTACACGATGAATGTGTGTGCCGAAAAGGAGAATGTCAAAAGTTTTTCACGGCGGGTGCTTGCAGAAGATCTGGACCGAATGGACTATCTGCCGGGAAATTACTATAATTTTCACCCCGGTTCCCATGTGGGTCAAGGCGTGGATGCTGCGATCCCCATGATCGCGGATGCCATCAACTGTGCGTTGAGGCCGGAGCACAGCACGACGGTCCTGTTGGAAACGATGGCTGGAAAAGGTTCTGAGGTAGGCGGAAGTTTTGAGGAGCTGCGTGCGATCATCGATCTGGTGGAGCTGAAAGATAAGGTTGGGGTATGTCTCGACACATGCCATGTGTGGGATGGCGGTTATGATATTGTCAGGGATCTCGATGGCGTACTCAGGGCATTCGATGAAATCATAGGGCTTGACAGGCTCAAAGCGATACATTTAAATGACAGCATGAACGCGTATGACTCTCATAAGGACCGTCATCAAAAGATCGGAGACGGCGAGATCGGTGCGGAGGCGCTCCGGGCAGTCGTGAAGCATCCGCTGCTGGCGGATAAGCCGTTTATCCTGGAGACGCCAAACGACGATGAGGGGTATATGAGGGAAATCGCCATGATCAAAAATTGGTAAAAACAGATATTTATGTTGCAAAGAGTGGTGTATGAGGTTTAATATGAATATAGAGGAAAAGATAAAACGGATCAATGAACTGTATCACAAATCACAGGCGGAAGGGCTTACAGAGGCGGAAAAGGAAGAGCAGGCAAGACTGCGGGCAGAGTATGTCGCAAATGTACGGGCGAATCTGAAAAGCCAGCTTGACAATATATCGATCATCGATTGAGGAGAACGGTCACTGACTGTTCAGGTAGCTGTATTGTTCTGTTGACGCAGATATCGGGAAGAGTACAGAGACAGATCTAAAGTAACATGGAGTGAAGAAATGGAAACCAAATCTGAGATTAGGAAGAGAATACTTGAGATCCGAAAAGGACTGACCGACGAGGAGGTCGCATCGAAGAGCGAGGCGATCGTCCAGAAGGTGATCAAGACTCCTGAGTACAAGGAGGCAGACAATATCCTGCTTTATGCTGATTACTGTCGGGAGGTGATGACGCGCGGGATTTTCGAGGATGCGCTTCTCCATCGGAAAAGAATCTATTTCCCCCGCGTTGACAAGCTGACAAACACAATGAGCTTCTATCAGGTGATCTCTATCCGGCAGCTTGTGAGAGGGTATATGGATATTCTCGAACCTCGAGAGGATATCCGCTCGCGCTATTTATTTCAGCCCAAAGAGGACACGCTGGCGATTCTGCCCGGGGTGGCATTTGACACATCGGGATACCGCATAGGATATGGGAAAGGTTTCTATGACAAATTCCTTGCAAACAGACGTCAGCTCTCCACAATGGCACTGGCGTATTCCTGCCAGATCATTGATGAGATACCGCGGGACGAACATGATATCAAGATGGATAAGATTGTCACGGAGGAGATCATTTATTCTTTTTTGAGGATTTAACGGATATATTTAGAATGGAGAGAGGTATATGACAATCAGGGAAAAAGCGGCGGCGATGAAACTGGACAGTACTCGGATGGCTTCAAAGCCTGCTGTTGTCAGAAATCAGGCGCTTGCCAATATTGCCAGGGCGCTGCTTGCCGGTCAGGAAGATATTTTCCAGGCGAATGCACAGGATATGGCGGAGGCAGCGGAAAATAATGTTCCGGAGGCGGTGGTAAAGCGCCTGAAATTTAATGCCGAAAAACTGACTGGAACAGTCAAAGGGATCGAGGAACTGATCGATCTGCCGGACAGAGTGTATGAGACACAGTTTGTCCGGGAACTTGACGAGGGACTCACACTTGTCCGCGAGAGCTGTCCGATCGGTGTGATCGGCGTGATCTTCGAGGCGAGACCGGACGCGCTGGTGCAGATAGCGAGCTTATGTATCAAGAGCGGCAACTGTGCGATCCTGAAGGGAGGAAGTGAGACCAGGCATACGAATAAGGTATTGTTTTCGCTGATCTACAAGGCTGCGATGGAGAGCGGTCTGCCAGAGAACTGTCTCTTTCAGGCAGAGCAGCGCGACGAGATCTCAGAGCTGCTCGCGTGTCATGATTCGGTTGACCTGCTGATACCGCGGGGATCTAACGCTTTTGTGCAGTATATAATGAACAATACCAAGATTCCTGTGATGGGGCATGCGGACGGCATCTGCCATATTTATGTCGATAAGGATTTTGACATCGACAAAGCGATACCTGTTATCATTGACGCCAAGACACAGTACACGGCAGTGTGCAATGCGGTGGAGACGCTGCTGGTGCACAAGGAGGCAGTCGATGCGCTGATGCCGCGTCTAAACGAGGCGTTTCGCGCACACGATGTGGAGTTGCGCGCCACCGCTGACATTGCAGACAAGTATGACAGCAAACTGGCGACGGATGAGGATTTTGCTACAGAGTACCTTGACTTGATCATCTCGGCTAAGACAGTCGGGGACATCGATGAGGCTATTTTACATATCAATCAATACGGATCGCACCACACCGACTGCATTATTACGGAAAATAAGGACGCGGCGGAACATTTTATGAGAATGGTGGACTCTGCCGGCGTGTACCAGAACTGTTCGACACGTTTTGCGGATGGATTCCGTTACGGTTTTGGCGCGGAGGTGGGTGTCAGCACCGGGAAGATCCACGCGCGGGGACCCGTGGGGCTTGAGGGGCTTCTGACATACAAGTATAAGCTCTATGGAAATGGGCAGATTGTTGCGGATTATGTATCTGGGAAGAAAGCGTTTCATTTTAGGGATATATGATATACATGAAAGCGTATTGCTATGAAGAGGAAAGCGTATCTGTGACTTATCCATATGATGAAGGGAAAGAGAATTTTGGTTGGAAGAGATCTGGCAAACGATCAGTGAGGGGGAATGAAACAATGGAAAAACAAAAGAAATCGATACTGCGAAGATTAAAGCTTGGCATGGTTCTGACAGCAGTTTTGGCTGCGGCTGTGATGTTGGATCCGCCCGCCACAGCCTATGCATTTAACGTGATCCCGATTGAGATGGTGGAGATGTATACCACGTCGGGAACGCCTGTGTATGCGACGCCGGACGTGCTTACGCCAGTAGTGGTATACCTTGACCGGTTTACCAATGTCCGGGTTTATGGGATCACGGACAACGGATTTTTCCAGGTGGATTTGAATGGCACGTACTATATACCTGGACCGTATATGGTGTCACAGATCCAGCCTGAGAAGACAGAGAAGCAGAAGGCGCTTGACGATCTGGAGGATTTTGTGGAAGCATACCGCACACAGCTCGAGTTTATGGAGAGTTACAGCGGTACTTTTGCACTCGTCGATGTGACGGGGGATGGCATTCCTGAGATTTTTGATGCGGAAGGCAAAGAAATATATACCTATTATGATAAGCGCTCAGTGATGATCTACTATTCTGAAAATCCGGTAAAATTTTATTATTCCAAGAAAGAGAACAAACTTTTGGGTAAGTATACCTGGAATAAGAAAGATATCTGGGAAATCTACTATAAAGATACGTCCCTGCTGCCATGGGGGCAGTTGAAGTGTGTGGGTACGGCAACTTCGCCGACGCAGGATGCGCCGGTGATCACAAGGGATTATGTCAATAATGCCGAGACAAGAGCAGATCTCTACAATATATTGAAGAAAATATTGTCGCTGTAAGGTGTGCGGAGAAAATAAATGAATGTACAAGAAACAAGACTGTATATAAAAAATTTTTATGAATCCCTATACGAAAAAGCAAAAAATATATCGGAAGTTCTCGTAAAAGTTCCTGCTGAAGAAGGCAGTGAACCAATGTGGGCGGAAGGCGCTGTTCTGGATGAAGACGGCTGGGTGACATGGAGGCTGCTCCCGGCGCAGGTGAGCGAGGAAAGAATCCAGAAGCTGGAAGAACAGATTGGAGCAAAGCTCCCACAGGTGTTAAAGATTTTTATCACTACCTATTTTCATTATTTTGAAGGTGGGATAGGGCGAAATCCGGTGGAGGACAAATTTGTGGGTCTCTTAAATGCATGGAATCCCATGCTGGTAAGAAATGGATATCTGCCGTTTGCGTGGGATAAGGAGGGCTATTTTATCCGATGTATGGATCTGGGAAATATGCCGGACGAGGAAAAATGTCAGATTGTGCAGATCGATCACGAGGTCATGTTTGAATTTGATGAGGAAACGACAGGACGGGATGCGCTGGCTGCGGAGATGGAGCCGGTGGCAGAAAATTTCTTTGCGTATCTGGATGCTCTGCTCAGGGGGCAAAGCATCGAGATGTAGGAACGGACGATTTCCAATACTTTTTGTGGGCACTCTTTCTTCCGTCTGTTCCAACGGCTTGGCGTCCTCCTTCTGATAATAGTTCAGTCTTGACATGTACTTTGGCCAGAAAGGTAACAGCATGCACCGATCTGCTGTTTCAGTTTCCGGAAGATACACCGGAACTGGTATCTGTAAAGCCGAATGATGGACAGCGGATCTAGAGCGTGTTTGAAAAATGCTTTCTGCCAGATGTGCGTCACAATTTGTGGGAGATTTGTGCCAAATGAAGGGCACATAGTGGGCTATGTAACCTGAATTTGGTGCAAATATCACGCAAAGTGGGGCGTGCATCTGGCGGGAATGATTTTTCAAACACGCTCTAGTGTCATAACGCTCAAGGAAGGGGGAAGGGTTATGTTTAAGAAAAGAGCGCAGATGCAGAAAGCATCATACGACAAGGAGAATAAGATACCCGTCATGAAATGCAGCATATGCAATGGGGAGCGCGTTGCGGGGTTCAAGGACATCCATACTGGAAAATTTGAGGAAGTCATGTTTATCAGAGATGACAGTGATCTGGCAGAATTTAAGGAAAAGTATGGAGTGGAAGTGATCAGCAAAGAGTACTAATGTGATGTTAAAGAAATAGAAAATACAACGGAAGAGGTAAATCGTCCTCATATGTGGAGTGAAATATGAGAGGGACAGTTACAGGCTGCATGAGAATATTTTAACAATAAAATATAATAACAAGACATAAGGCATTTGGAGAATAATTATCCAGATGCTTTTAAATTATTGTATGAATTTAATTGTTACTGATAATTCGAAATAATCAAATGTTGGTTTAAGATAGAAATATGAGGGTATATAAAGGAGATGCAATAGGATTGGGGAGTGGCTATAGGTTGATATATCGCTTGGTCAATAAAAGGCTGATTTAATTGGAGGTAGCTGTATGTCAGAGAAAAACGTATATGAAATAATGCATATGGATAGAAGAGTTGCAAAAATAAATCATTCCGGACAATGCAAGATATATTATAAGTCGTTTATGCCATATAATTTGTATTTAGAGGAAGGTGAAGATATTGATACGTTAGTCAATAACATTACGAATTTCAACTATTGGTGCGCAACAAGAGTTCTTACTTTAGATAGAAAGTATGCAAAAGAAATATTAAATAGCATAGGAATGTTACAGGCAGTGACTGACAAAGAAAGAGCAAAAATTGCACTCTCATATAGATGTGCCTCATTAACAGATGTCTTTTGGGTAAAATTAAAGCAAGAAAAGATTGTATTTAAAGATATTAATTTGTATGAAAATCATTTAGATCACTCATTTATTGACATTGCGTTAAAGGGAAAACAGTATACAGTACCAAATGAATATTTAGCAAGAGACTTATCAACCAACGGATGCTTTCCTAAAGCCTGGCAGAGATTTGATGATGGGTTCAGGTTATTGAAAGACGGCGGTGCAGAAGTGGTTGAAAGAGAACTGCTTGCCAGTCAAATATGTCGATGTTTTGATGTTTCACAAGTATTATATGAGAGGGATTATTTTGACGGAGAAAAAGTCAGTGTAAGCAGTAATATTACATCGAAAGAATATTCGATTGTCTCTATGGAAGCATTTGAGGTTTATGCAGCAAACCATGATAAGAACACAAAAAAATATATTCTTTCTTTAGATAAACATAATTATTATATGATGAATATTGTTGATTATCTTATTGGAAATACGGATAGGCATTGGGGAAACTGGGGGGTATTGGTTCGTAATTCCAACAATAGACCAGTAAGGCTGTATGATTTAATGGATTTCAATCAGGCATTTAATTCCTATGATGATTTAGAGGGTTCTAATTGCCAGACTATGTTTGGAGATCATGTTAATCAGAAGGAAGCTGCAATTAAGGCTGTTGAAAAAATAGGTTTAAACCAAATCAAAGAAGTAAATGAAACATATTTTAATGAATTACCTCAGTTCTATAACATGCTTTGTCAAAGATTAGAGTTACTAAAATCAATAAAATCCAACAGCAGACAATCGTAGATAATTCTATATAGATGGATGGCTGTGATTGTGCTTTTTGTGAGCAACATGGATCTTATGAGGGAATATAAGGCAGTTGACAAATTTTTAGTTAGATGGTATATTAAGTCTGTAATTTATATGTAACAAAGATGTAACAATATTCGGATGCGTTAGTAAAAAGGAATTGGATTGAAAACATGAACAGGATAAACAGATTAAAGTATACAGGAGTGATCGCAGGGGTTGGGCTTGCGGTTGTGCTGCTGAGCAGCGGCGCTTATGCCAATACTGGTTCAAAAGATGCACAGCAGGAGTCTGAGACAGAGCTCGAAGTGATCGCGCTTGAATTGTCTGATGATTTGAGTGAGAACCATTTTGATATAATACAAACTGATGTACAAGAGCCAGAGACAAACAGTTCAGTTACAGAGGAGGATGGGATGCTGTCGGCAGGCGCGGGCGATGTGTTGGAGAGCGCTGGTGAGGAATCTGCAGATAACACCGCGTCATCAGATATGGATGCCGCTGTGGGATCGTCGGAGGGCATCGAGGAGCCGGGATCATCGGATGAGATGGGAGCGGGATTGTCAGCAGGCGCAGGGACAGTGTTTGAACAAGCAGAAGAGGAGCCGGAGGACAGCGCAGTTCAGGCGAGAAACATGGAGACTCCGGATGAAGTGCCAGAGGAGGCAGAGCCTGAGACACACTGGGGGTACACGAATCTTGGAATCGCCCATGTGGACAATCATCTGAACATAAGGGAAGAGCCTAATGAAAACGGAAAACTGATCGGTAAGCTCTCCAAAGATGCAGCCTGTGAGATCCTGGGGATCGACGAAAACGGGTGGGCGCATATCAAGTCCGGAAAGGTAGAGGGCTATTGCAGTACAGAGTTTTTGTATCTTGGAGATGATGCGGTCGCTAGGGGACAAGAGGTGGCATCCATGATCGCCATTGTCAACACGCAGACCTTGAAAGTAAGAGGAGAACCTAATACGGATTCTATTGTTATCACGCTGATACCTCAGGAGGAGGAACTCGAAGTCGTTGAAGTCATGGAAAACGGCTGGATCAAGTTCCTGCTTGATGACGAGGAAGCGTATGTTTCAGGCGATTATGTCGATGTGGAGGAGCGCCTTGAGAAGGCAGTCACACTCACGGAGCTAAAGTATGGACAGGGTGTATCGGACGTGCGCGTAGATATGGTGCAGTATGCAAAACAGTTTGTAGGCAATCCTTATGTCTGGGGTGGAACAAGTCTTACAAACGGTACAGACTGTTCTGGTTTTACGATGGGGATATACAGCAAATACGGTGTGAGTCTGCCGCATCATGCCGCTTCGCAGGCACAGATGGGGACCAAGATCGATTTCAGTTCGGTGCAGCCTGGCGATCTGGTATTTTATGCGAAGAACGGCAGCATTAACCATGTCGCGATGTACATAGGCAATGGTCAGGTGATCCATGCGTCCAGCCCGAAGACTGGTATTAAGATCTCCAGCTGGAATTACCGTACACCGGAATGTATCCGGAGATACCTGTCGAATTAGAATAAACGGATTGGTCAAATTACAAAATCAGTGAGATAGGCCAGTGAAAAGTCAAACAAAATTTTGTTGCATTATCTGATTTCATGTGATATACTGTTTGAGTGTGTTGTGAGGACAGCACACAGATCAGCTGATACCCAGTGTCGGGACGCTCCAGCCCAGACTTGGTATTGAGCGGTTACAATAGTTTGAATCAAGATGGAGGATGTTACAATGATTTCTAAGGAAAAAAAGCAGGCGATCATCGCAGAGTATGGCAGAAAGCCTGGTGATACTGGTTCACCGGAGGTACAGATCGCAATTCTGACAGCAAGGATCCAGGAGCTAACAGAGCATTTGAAAAACAATCAGAAGGATCATCACTCAAGACGTGGTCTTCTGAAGATGGTTGGTCAGAGACGTGGTTTGCTGGACTACTTAAAGGGGACTGACATCGAAGGATATCGTGCTCTGATCGAGAAGCTTGGTATCAGAAAGTGATTTTTGAATACTTATGCATTTGAAGGAGCGGAACTGTCCGCTCCTTTATGTGCATTCAGTGTTTTGACAGTATTCAGAGATCATTTTCGAGCAGAGACTTGGAGATAAAAGTTTGCAGATAAAAGTTTGCAGATAGAGGTTTGGCTCGAGACCGCTGAAAAGCTTGCGACATTTCGTTGGTTTTTCAGTAGTTTCGGCAAGTCCTATCTGAGAAAAATTTTGTCTGTGGATCCTCTCAGAGAAAGTTAAGTGCAGGTTCTTACAGAAAGATCTGCATGACACAGGGAAATAGAACCGTAATATGAAAAAAGAAAAGGAGAATTGTATTGTATGGAATACATGACATTTAGTGAGAAAAAGGACAAGTCCTACAAGGCATACAGCATGGAGCTTGCAGGACGCACATTGACAGTTGACATTGGAAGGGTGGCGGCACAGGCAAACGGAGCGGCGCTGATGCATTACGGCGATACGACAGTATTGTGTACGGCGACAGCATCGGACAAACCTAGAGACGGCATTGATTTCTTCCCGCTCTCCGTTGAGTACGAGGAGAAGCTTTACTCTGTCGGAAAGATTCCGGGAGGTTTCAACAAGAGGGAAGGCAAGGCGAGTGAGAATGCGATCCTCACAAGCCGTGTGATCGACAGACCGATGCGTCCGTTATTCCCAAAAGATTACAGAAATGATGTCACTTTGAATAATATGGTCATGAGTGTAGACCCGAATTGCCGTCCGGAGCTGGTTGCCATGATCGGTTCAGCGATCGTCACATCTATCTCAGACATTCCGTTTGACGGACCATGTGCAACGACACAGATGGGGCTTGTCGATGGCGAGTTTGTGGTAAACCCGAATCAGGAGCAGTGGAAAAATGGTGACTTGCAGCTGACAGTAGCCTCCACGAGCCAGAAGGTCATCATGATCGAGGCAGGTGCGAACGAGGTGCCGGAGAATAAGATGATCGAGGCGATCTACAAGTGTCACGAGATCAATCAGACGATCATTGGATTTATTAATAAGATCGTGGCTGAGGTTGGCAGGACAAAGCATGAATATACGAGCTGTGCGATCCCGGAGGAGATGTTTGCAAAGATCAAGGAGATCGTTCCTCCGGAAGAAATGGAAGTAGCGGTATTTACAGACGAGAAACAGGTAAGGGAAGAGAATATCCGCAAGATTACAGAGAAGCTTGAGGAAGCGTTTGCAGAAAATGAGGAGTGGCTTGCCATCCTTGGAGAAGCGATCTATCAGTACCAGAAAAAGACAGTCCGCAAGATGATCTTACAGGATCACAAGCGTCCTGACGGTCGTGCGATCACGCAGATCCGTCCGCTTGCAGCTGAGACCGATATCATTCCGAGAGTCCATGGTTCAGCGATGTTTACCCGCGGACAGACACAGATCTGTACAGTTACGACACTGGCGCCGTTGTCAGAAGTTCAGAAGATTGACGGTCTTGACGAGAATGAGACAGCAAAGAGATATATGCATCATTACAATTTCCCGTCTTACTCTGTGGGTGAGACGAAACCGTCGAGAGGACCGGGACGCCGCGAGATCGGTCACGGTGCATTGGCAGAGAAGGCACTTGTGCCGGTGCTTCCCTCTGAGGAAGAGTTCCCGTATGCGATCCGTACTGTGTCAGAGACGTTTGAGTCAAATGGCTCTACCTCACAGGGGTCGATCTGTGCATCTACGATGTCGCTGATGGCGGCTGGCGTGCCGATCAAGAAGGCAGTGGCTGGCATCTCCTGCGGACTTGTGACAGGCGATACGGATGATGATTACATTGTACTGACAGATATTCAGGGACTCGAAGATTTCTTTGGCGACATGGACTTCAAGGTAGCCGGCACGAAGGACGGCATCACAGCGATCCAGATGGATATCAAGATCCATGGTCTGACAAGACCGATCGTCGAGGAGGCGATTGCCAAGACAAAAGATGCCAGGATGTATATCCTGAACGAGATCATGCTTCCATGCATCAGTCAGCCCAGACCGGAGGTAGGGGAGTATGCGCCTAAGATCATACAGACAAAGATCGATCCGGAGAAGATTGGCGATGTGGTAGGTCAGAGAGGCAAGACCATCAACACGATCATCGAGCAGACAGGTGTCAAGATCGACATTTCAGACGATGGATTTGTGAGCATCTGCGGTACCGACCAGAAGATGATGGACAAGGCATGCGAGATGATCAAAATCATCACGACGGATTTTGAGGCAGGTCAGGTATTCAAGGGTAAGGTAGTAAGCATCAAGGAATTTGGGGCATTTCTCGAGTTTGCGCCTGGTAAAGAGGGCATGGTGCATATCTCTAAGATCGCAAAAGAGAGGATCAATCATGTGGAGGATGTACTCACACTTGGCGATGTCGTTACAGTTGTGTGCCTTGGCAGGGACAAGATGGGGCGCATCAGTTTTTCGATGAAAGATGTGGCACAGCAGTAATAATATAGATTTGGATAAAACAGATTTGGATAGAAAAGGAGACACTTTATTTGGTGTCTCCTTTCTGATGTGCAGGACAAAATATTATACCTCGTTTTTTTCAAATACCATCGCCTGGAATGTCGCTGTGCCGTCTCCGTTTTTGCAGGAGAACTGTATATGTGTACTTCTGATTGGGCAAAGGCCGGAACGATTAAATGCATTGACCAGACCGGCATAGGTGTTGTCATCGTCATAGCGCTCCACACTGATCAGATATCCGTGGCTTTTTATCATTGCCGATAGTTCCGCCGCATATTTTTTGTGCCGCTTTGTGAGTTCCTCTATCGACAAGATAGCTGCTTTCGGCTCCTCGCAGAGGGGTTTCCACGCGATGTTTTCATGTACTGTGCGGCAGGAGAACAGCGTGTCATATTTTTTCTGAAGGTGCCCTGACGGCCGGATCAATTGAATGTTGTTCAAATGAAGGGTTTTTGATAGTTCTGTGGCTGCAGAGACAGCGTTTTGGGACAGATCCAGTCCTGTGACGCTGGTGTCAGGATGCAGCAGCGCCAGAAAACAAGTTAAAATCCCGTTTCCACAGCCCATGTCAAGAATATCTCCGCCCAAAAAGGTGTCATATTGCACCAGATAAGCCATGACCCTGCGAAAAAACACGCGGTCATAGAATGATGCTGCCAGAATGCTTAGCGGCAGACTTTGATTCCAGTAATCGACAAGCTCATCCTGACGGTGCAGATACAGCGTATCTCCTGATCCATACACGAGTCGTCCCTCCGACTGGTCAAACAGTTCTGTCAGTTTTTCAATATGCCGTCTGCCCTCTTTCTCGCCATAAGTTTCGAGCAATGCCGTATCCAGCTCGGAAATTTTGCGGATACCGATCTGGGAAAGATATTCCTTTATGTTTGAGTCGTTCATATGGGTGTTCTCCTGATCTTGTTCTATTCTGTCTCTTCCCAACGTATGCCAGGCTACAGTTTTCCGGTCTTTGCGAAGTGAAGGACACATTCTGCTGCCAGATCTAAATCATTTAAAACATTTTATCATATGTACAGATACAAGTCCATTCATTTATTGAAACCGTATATAAAGACTAAATTAAAAATTCTTCTGTTTATTGTAGAATATGACATTCTGCTGTCATATTTAAACAGGTATAATATAGTTATTCAGTAGAGAATACTTTTGAGAAAGAAGGAGAATGAAAATATGGCAAGACCAACTACAAAAACGGATCTGATGGTGGCTTCAGAGAATAACTATGAGGAATTAAAGAAATTTATCGCGTCAATGACGGATCAGGAACTATCAACGCCCTTTGATTTTTCAGGGGATGAGAAGAAGAAGGAGGCACACTGGCAGAGGGACAAGAATCTGCGGGATATTCTGATCCATCTGTACGAGTGGCATCAGTTGACGCTGGACTGGGTGCCGTCAAATCAGAGGGGGGAGACAAAGCCTTTTCTGCCGAAGCCATATACTTGGAAGACTTATGGGCAGATGAATGTGTTCTTCTGGAAAAAGCATCAGAACACCACGCTTGAGGAGGCAAAGGAGATGCTGGAGCAGTCGCACAAGGAGATCATGCAGCTGGCAGAGCGCTTTTCGAATGAAGAGCTGTTTGCAAAGGGTGCCTTTGACTGGGTGGGAAACAGTGCACTTGGCTCTTACTTTGTGAGCAATACATCAAGCCATTATGCGTGGGCGCTAAAGAAGCTCAAGGCACACCGGAAAAATTGTAAAACCAACCCTTTTCTTTGAACTTATTATAACACAAAAATGCCTGAAATTCAAGACTGGTAAAGCGATGGAATATAGGATATACTTGTCTGCACAGCATATGATCAGCTTCCTTGACAGTGGTGTGCGAGGAGTGATCGTATCAGAAATAATAGCCGCTTTGCGAAAGGTCAAAAAGAGTGGAGGGTATGTATGGAAAATACAAACTGGATGGTTCTTTTGGAACAGACACAGCTTCAGAAAGTGATGGAGACGAACCAGTACACGGAAAAATTTGGGTTGGTTCTGAGTGATCAGGATGCCCGGCTGCTGGCACAGGAGCGGAAGAGTACACTTGTGGAGCAGAAACGCATCGAATTTGGGGAGAGTATTCTGCCTGGTATCATTTATGAGTTTTGTGATTCCGCCTATATCAGTCAGAGCAACTATGTGGATTCACTTATACGGTTGCAGGAGATCTTCTTTCTCTACAAAAACGAGATGCTGGACGAGATATCGGACGAGGAACTTCTTCATTTTATGAAAGAGCAGTTTGAGACGGTCTGCTTTGGGGATTTTGACTACCTTGAGGGAACCTGTCTGGATATCTTTGCGCAGGCTGTCAGGGCAGGATACCGCGGTTATCAGAAAACAGCCGGGCGGGGTGAGTACGCGCAGTTCGACGAGGTCAAGCGCTGGGACAAGGGGCTGTACCTCGAGACGCTGCGCGAATTGTGCTGGAGATAGAGTTGTCTAGTACAGCATTGCCTAAATAACAGTGAAAAACAGTGCCTGATATTTGTGACAGGACAAGGCGGAGGAAGGAGGCAATGCGGTGGCATTGTTGACTGACGACAACGCAGGACTGGTGCAAATAGCAGGTGCTGTATTCACTGTTATTTGCGCAATGCTGTACCAGTACAAGGAATGATCGGCGGGTGAATGTGAGTTATTGTGTATTGTGACAGGAAAGGAAGAAGCGAATGTATGATATGAATGATCTGATCCCCGTTGTTGCGATGCTCACTAGGCAGTATACAGGCATTGAGAGCAGTTCTGTGACTTACGAGAAGGCAAATCAGCTGATGGAGGCTGTGTTGTACTGCATTCGGGAAACGGAACACAGCGGGGAGACTGTGCTGGTCAGCCAGCGGCAGGACGCGATGCAGGCATACAGGGCAGGGGCGCAGCTGGTGCGCAGAAAGACGGAGGCGCTGTTAGCTTTTTACGAGTGCAATAAAAAGGATTTTTGTGCATATGGAAATGTGTATCTCACAGATGTTTTGCAGAACGGACTGCCGGCGTTTTTTAAGTATTATGACGAGAAGTATGAGCCACAAAATACGATCCTGACACTGGATTATCCACTCTTCACGGATCTGACCGAATATCAGGGAATAGACTGCGTTGATCTGTATGTGAGGAATCTTGTACACGAACAGAAGTTCCTTGCGAAATTTGGCGAAGGATATGTGACGAGTGTCCTCCGTGTCTATTGCGATGAATACGAAGAGCTTCCCGAAAACATTGCCGGGATTGTCTTTGGGAATGTGATCGGACATATCCTTGCGGGCAGACCGCTGGCAGAAAGATTGTGCCGGGAGGATCTGGCGGGGATTTGTGAACAGTACCGGGCATGTGAAAATGAGATGGGTGGAAGATTCAGGGAGAAGACCAGCGAGGTCGCAGCAGCATTTCTCACACAGCATTATGCGGATGAAGAGCAGATGCAGCAGTATATGCTGACGGGGTTGCCGGACCTCTGCGCGCGGATCGAAAATGCTGCCGCCTGTGGGAATCTGGATAAAATTTTTGTGTATTAGATATCTGTTCCACTGATTTTTCGTATACAGGTTGTACTACAGATGAAAAACAACTTTCAGAGCCTCATCTTCCGTGAGCAGTTTCTTGGCAAGCGTGCGGTATTGCTCCTCATGAAGATATGTGTGGCGGAACGGTTTGATCGATGGGGCAAGGTCGATCGCTGTCTCGTAGTCCTCCACATTGAGATTGAGGGTAGCAGCGTAATCCCAGAAGCCGGTCTCGGTAAAGACAGTGTTCACGCGCTGATAACGGTGGTCGTGGACACGGCTCATGAGATAGGTTGCGATGCCGACCTGTATGCCGTGCAGCTGCGGGATTTCCAGCATTTTATCCAGCGCGTGGGAGATCAGATGTTCGCTGCCGCTTGTGGGCGCGCTGCTGCCAGCGATCTCATTTGCGATGCCGCTCATGGCGAGGGAGTCGAGCAGTTCCTTTAGAAACAGGTCATCATGAATGCTGTGAAAAGGTGTGCGTACAAAACTGTTCACAGCTTTCTTGGCGATCATGAGGGCAAAGTCGTTGACCTGCGCAGCGCCGTGCGCCTCCTCGAATTTCCAGTCGTACAGCGCGGTGATCTTGGATACCATATCTCCGATTCCCGAGTAGATGAATTTTTCCGGAGCGCTCTTGATGACGGAAGTGTCCACAATGATGCCGTATGCAAGGCGCGCAGGAACGGAATTTCTGCGCCCGTTTACGATCAGGGATGCACTGGCGCTGGAAAAGCCGTCGCTCGACGACGAGGTTGGGACGCTGATGAAGGGCAGCTTGCGCAGGAAACCGATATACTTTGCCGCATCGATGACCTTGCCGCCGCCAAGTCCGATCACTGCCTGCGTGGAATTGGGCAGCCCAAATGCCAGGTTAATGATATCGTCGATATTGACGGTATCAAGCTCGCAGTATTCCAGCACTTCAATACCGGCTTCCCGCAGGGCGTCCATCACCTTGTAGCCAAACATGTCGATCAGACCGTTTCCGAAGTAAATGACTACCTTTTTGAACGCACAGTCTCTTAGATAAACGCCGATATGCTCCAGTGCATTGGGTTCTACTTTTAATATAGTGGGGATTGCAATGTGGCTTGCGCTAAATTTGTTCATGATAGTTTATCTTTCCTTTCTCTCATCGATTCATTTGCATATATTTATTATATATCTTTTAAGACAGGGTGACAAATGAAATTTGTCAGAGATTGTTTTCCTATTTTTAAATATTTTTGTAAAGGCACCTAACAATCCAAAATACGTGGGGACTATATTGGTAAGAAACAGGAATCCCAGATCCTGGTTCGGAAACATTGATCAATGATAAGAACATTTTATAATGACTTGGGAGTAACAAAATGAAAAAAAATGAATTGTTGAAGGTAATCGATGACGAGATGCTGGAAAAGCTTTTTGGGTTCTGTTATGCCAGAACAAATGACAGTTATGAGGCGCAGGAGCTGTGTTCAGACATCATCTTTGAACTGGTAAAGGCAGCCCACACAGATGGCAGCATTGACAATCTCTATCCATTTATATGGAGGATCGCGCGCAATGTGTATGCGGATTTTCTGGATCGCGAGAAGCGTCATCTGGCGGTATTCTATGAGGGAAATTCGGATGTGGTATTTTCCATGATCGCCGAGCCGGAGCAGGAGGAGGACGACAGCGACGAGCTGCTCGGTTCAGTGTATCGACGGATCGCTTTTCTGACGAGGGCATACCGCGAGGTAATGATCCTGTTCTATATAGATGGATTATCGACAGCAGAGATCGCAAAGCTTCAGGGTACAAGCGAGACAGCCATTCGCCAGAGATTATTTTCAGCGAGGAAAAAAGTCAGAAGTGAGGTAGACGACATGAATGAGATGTACAATAGACCGGTAGCGCTTGATCAGATCGAATATGTCCTATATGGATCGGGAGATCTCGGCTGGAGTGACCCGCGGGGAGTCTGTGTGAGACAGTTCACGAAGCATATTATCTGGCTTTGCCATAAAAAGACGATGAGCGCGAGGGAGATCGCATATGAATTGAATGTGCCGACAGTGTATGTGGAAGAGGAGCTGGAGATCCTGGAAGCGGGTGAAAATGGCAGATATGGGCTTCTTCGGAAACTGGAGAACGGGAAATATGCCATCAACTTCATTCTGCTCGACCGCGAGACGATCAGGCAGGCGAATGAAGTTTATATGGAAGAGCTTCCCCATATTTGTGAGGTTATTTGTACTTTTATAGAAAAGAATAAGGAAGAGTATCTTTCTTTTCCATATTTAAACAGAAAGATCGATCTGAACTTGATCTTATGGCAGCAGATCTATACGATCTCCAAGGTATTTTCAGAGTGTGTAGAGAAGGTTCTGAGTGAGAAATATTTTGCAGATGCAGGGAGTGTCAAACGTCAGTTTACCGTATTTGGATATGTTTGTAACGGGAAAAAGTATAACAGTGGATGGGATGTTGTTAAGGCAGGAAATGTATGTGGATATAGAAAAATTTATCTGGAAAATATCAATATCACACGAATCAGACAGCATTTCCGCTGTGACCTAAGTGCTGCGATGGATCCACAGATCCAATTAGCACTGCGCGCGATCAACGGACTCGCACTCCGTCAGCTTTCGGAGTCTGAGAAGGAACATGCCGCGAAGGCGATCGACTGCGGTTATCTGTACAGGGAGGGTGAGATGCTTTATACGAAGATCCTTGTCAGCGATATAAAGGATCAGGATCGACTGTTTGAGTTGAGCAAGAAACTGAATGATGGCTGTTTTGACAGGGAAGCAGAGAATGTTGCGGGGAGGATCGCCGATATGATCCGCAGAACAGTGCCGGAATATCTGCTTGCGGAGTGGAAATTTTTTAATATCTTGGCAAGTGGATCTGTGCTGGATAATGTTGTGGAGACTCTGATCGAAAGAGGTGTCCTGATCCCGCCAGAGGATGGGCTTGGCGCAGAAGGCTGCTGGATGAGTGTGGCGAGATAGCCGGAGAGGAGCAAATATGCTTTATTATATCTGTAAAGAATGGAAATGCAATCTCATGACGATCGTGATAACGATTGTATGTGTTATGTTGCAGATCAGCGTTAATCTGCTTACCATGCAGGGACTTCAAAGTATTATTGAATTGAACTGGGGCAAGTTTTTGGTGATCGCTTTGATGAAGTTGTGCTGCTGGATTCTCAACTTCCTGTTCATTGGGCTGGAGGGGTATTTTGAATCGAAGGCGATCAGATACATGAATAACGATGTGCGCAGGGATATTGCCGTCACAATGACGGCAAAAAAACACGAGGAATTCCACAAAATGGATACAGGAGAATTGATCTCCCAGTTCTCGAATGATGTTGAGAGGATCGAAAACCTTGCATGGAGCTCCTTTTATCAGTGTGTGGAATGTACAGTCAGTATTATTTTGAGCATTATCGCACTGATCACAGTGCACTGGACCTTTCTCGTCGCTGCAGTCATCAATGCACTGCTGATGACCACAGTTCCCAAAATATTCGACAAAAAAATGTCGGCGCTCGGCTCTGCCTGCACGATCGAACAGGCAGAAGGTCTCAATCACATCAAAGATATATCAGAAGGTTTTGATGTGTTGAGCCTGTTCGGGAAAAAGGAGCGCTTTGTCAGCGGGATCAGTGAGGGAAGCGACGGTATTGAAAAACCCAAGTTCAGACTCAATGCCACAAAAGGTGTTACATATGCTGTTGTCAATTGTGCAAATCTGGTGTGTCAGATACTGGCGCATGTGTGGCTGGGATGGCTTGTATTCATAGGTGTTGTTTTTCCCGGCACAATGCTGGGTACGGGCAACATCATTGGCAGACTGAGCAGCGCTCTCGGAAATCTGGCTGCGATCAGGTTGTCTATAATTGCATCGAAACCTTATTTTGACAAGATCACAGAACACAGCTATCATCAGACCGATTATGAATATGTGCCGATCCTGCCTGTTACAATGGAAAACATCACATACAATTACGGGGAAAAGCAGGTTCTGCAAAAGGTATCTCTTGATGTCCAAAAAGGCGGCAAATACGCGTTGACCGGACCGTCTGGCTGCGGCAAGTCAACACTCTTAAAGCTCCTGCTCGGCTGGCTGCCCAATTACGGGGGAACGATCCTGTTTGGCGGCAGAAACGCTAGGGAACTGAGTGTGGAGCAGACACAGCAGCAGATCAGCTACATTGAACAGGACGTATACCTCTTTAATTCCACGATCCGGGATAACATAACCCTCGGTGACGATTTCACTGATGTACAGATTGCAGAGGCAGTGAGAAACAGTGCGCTTTCTTCGGATCTGGGGGATATGCCTGATGGACTCGACACGGTAGTTGGTGAGAACGGAAGTTTCCTTTCGGGCGGCCAGAAGCAGCGTGTTGCTATCGCGAGGGCTCTGATCCATGGTTGTCAGATCCTTCTGGTCGATGAGGGGACCAGCGCCCTGGATCAGACAAACGCGGATATTGTCGAAGAGAATCTGCTTTCCAATCCGGATCTGACGCTGATATTGATCAGTCATCATCTGTCCAAAGAGCGGAAGAAACGCTTTACGAGAGTGTATGAGCTGGGCAGTTACGCGTAAAACTGCCTTTTACCCACACCGCTAACTCGTCAGGATCAAACGAACAAATGATCCATCTGGCTTATAAGGAAAAAGTGATTTACAGATGGCGTGACTGAGAGTATACTTATAACAGCTGTGCTGTCAGATTACCGCATGGGGCGGACAGGCAGAAAAACACAAGATGGAGGAATTTAAGATGGGATTATTTTTACAGGTCCTGGTCATGCCAGGGTGTAAGGAAGCGGAGGCAAGGGCTGCGGTAGAGACAGTTGCGGAAAAGTATTCATGCTCATTTGATGCGTTGGAAAGCGGAGAGCCCATAGCGGATGAGGACATTATCATCTCGGAGCTGATTCCGGATGAATGTCAGTATGTGGAGTCTGCTGGCGGTGTTAGTATTTTGATCAATGACAGCTGCATCGGTTATGATTCACTGGCAAAAGTGGTGTCCGGAGAGTCTGGGAAGGTAGTTTTGCTTTTGTATATATATGACGGGGATTACTGGGGGTATGAACTGTACGATAAGGGGGCGTTCACTGACCAGTTCAATCCGGTACCGGATTATTTTGATCAAGTGTCTGAGGAAGATCTGAAGAAGTCAGAGGGGAATGCACAGATCATTGCATCGTATTTTCATGTAGAGCAGGCTTCTATTGAGAAATACCTTGTGCGCTGGTCAGAAGATACGATGGACGTAAAGGCTTATGAGGATGATGAGTTTGGATATGAAGACTGGCAGATGGCTGATTTTATGCGAAAGCTGGGATATCCGTACGATTTTGGCGAGGAGTGCGAGTAATAATGGAAGGGGGAGGGGGGATTTCCCTTGTAGATCATGAAAAAAGAAAAAAATAGAAATTCATTTTCAGGTTCGATCGGCTTTGTACTTACAGCGGCAGGAAGCGCAGTGGGCTTGGGGAACATATGGCGCTTCCCGTATCTGGCGGCAAAGGACGGCGGCGGACTGTATCTGGTGATCTATCTGATACTGGCACTTACATTCGGCTTTACGCTGTTGACCACAGAGATCGCTATAGGGAGAAAAACAAAACAAAGCCCGCTGACAGCGTATGCCAGATTGCAGCCTAAGTGGGGCTTTCTAGGCGTGCTCGCATGTCTCGTGCCAGTCATTATCCTGCCGTATTACTGTGTGATCGGCGGCTGGGTGGTAAAATATTTTCTGGCATTTCTGACAGGAAGCGGCATAGCAGCATCCGAGGACGGCTATTTTACGGGGTTTATCACTGGCTCATGGCAGCCGATCGCGCTGATGGCTGTATTTATGTTCATGGTGGCGTTTATCGTATTCCGCGGGATCAACAAGGGGATTGAATCGTCCTCTAAGGTTCTGATGCCTGTGCTGCTGCTGTTGGTGGTGGGGATCGCAGTCTTCTCCTTGACGATCCAGTACAAGGATGAATCGGGCGTGACAAGAACCGGGATGGAAGGATTTCGGATCTATGTGATCCCGGATCTTAGCGGAATGACAGTGAAAGGATTTTTCACAGTACTTCTGGATGCGATGGGACAACTGTTTTTCAGTCTCAGTGTCGCGATGGGGATCATGGTTGCATATGGCTCTTATGTCAGGGATGACGCCAATCTGGTCAGATCGATCAACCAGATCGAATTGTTTGATACGGCGGTGGCGTTCCTGGCGGGGGTCATGATCATCCCGGCGGTATATACTTTCATGGGAAGAGAAGGAATGGCAGCATCAGGACCGAGTCTGATGTTTGTATCACTGCCGAAAGTATTTGCATCGATGGGAAGGATCGGTAATCTGGTAGGCTGCCTGTTCTTTGCAATGGTATTGTTCGCAGCGCTGACGAGCGCTGTGTCCGTTATGGAGGCGGTGGTGTCCAGTTTTATGGACAAGTTTCATATGACGCGGACAAAGGCGGCTGCGGTCGAGACAGGTATCGCCCTTGTCGGCGGCTTGTTTGTGTGTCTGGGGTACAACAAGCTATACTTTGAGGTTAAGCTGCCAAACGGAGCGGTAGCACAGATCCTGGACATTATGGATTATATCAGTAATAATTTCCTGATGCCATTAGTCGCGATCGGAACATGCATTTTGATCGGCTGGGTGTTAAAACCGGAGACTGTTATCGATGAAGTGGAGAAGTCCGGCAGCAAGTTTGGCAGAAAGCATCTGTATATTGTGATGATCAGATTCATCGCACCAGTACTTTTGGTGATCTTACTGTTGAAATCATTGGGGATATTGACAATAATATAGGATTTTAGAATTGGCTTTGAATAAACAGAGCTGTACAGGGAAGGGGTGTGAAATGATTGCGTTCAATAGGAGTGTACATTCACATTCCTTTCTGTGTCCAGAAATGTGTCTACTGTGACTTTCTGTCCGCACCGGCGTCAGGACAGCGGCAGCAGGAGTATGTGGCAGCGCTGCGCAGGGAGATCGCACAGAAGTCTGGGCAATATGCCGGGTATGAGGTCCAGACTGTTTTTTTCGGAGGAGGTACGCCGTCCATATTGGATGCGGAAGGGATCGCAGAGATTTTGGGATGTCTGAGGAAGTACTATCGGATAAGTGATACTGCAGAGATGACCATGGAAATGAATCCGGGAACAGCGGATGCGGACAAGCTGTTGAGATTGAAAAAAACAGGGATAAACAGACTGAGTTTGGGGCTGCAGTCTGCGGATAATGCGGAGTTAAAGCTGCTGGGCCGCATTCATACGCACGAAGATTTTCTGCGGACATATCGTTTGGCAAGAAACGCAGGTTTTGTGAATATCAATGTCGATCTGATGTCGGCATTGCCGGGGCAGCATATGCAAAGCTGGATCCGTACACTCGAAAAGGTGGCAGCGCTGCAGCCAGAGCACATATCAGCCTACAGTCTGATGATCGAGGAGGGCACACGCCTGCATGACAGACTGGATGAATATCCACCATTGCCCGATGAAAATGAGGACAGGCTGATGTACCAGGCGACCAGGCGCATACTGGAAAGAGAAGGTTATCAACGCTATGAGATATCAAATTATGCAAAAGAGGGATATGAATGCAGGCATAATCGTATCTATTGGCAGCGCGGAGTAAGACATACTACAGATTACGTTGGTTTTGGCCTGGGGGCTGCTTCCATGGTGAATCATGTCCGCTGGAAAAATACAGCTGATATGGAGCAGTACCTATGCGCCTTTGCAGGGGACAGTGTTGTCGGAGATCAGCATACCATGGGAAAAGAGAAGGTATTGGAGGATGTGCAAAAGCTTTCAAAAAATGACCGTATGGAGGAATATATGTTTCTGGGACTGCGCATGATGAGTGGTGTGTCCCAACTGGAATTTGCTGAAAGCTTTGGTGTGGAGATGAGTGATATTTATGGGGATGTTTTGCGCAAGTGGGAAAAGCAGGGAATGCTGACACGAAAGGATGACTATGTATGTTTGACGGAGGCGGGGATCGATGTCAGCAATATGGTGTTGGCAGATTTTCTGTTGTAGGAGATTTGTGCAGAAACGAAGAACATGCTCTGGGAGCAAGCCGAAGCGGATGAATGGGAGTTGATCAAATTATGGAGGACAGAGATCGAAAAGGAATGACACATGGGCATTCCCACGCGCACACCCACAAGGAAACCAAGGCAGTACTGAACAGAATGTCTAAGATCATAGGTCATATGGAATCAGTAAAGTCGATGGTGGAAAATGGCAGGGACTGCAGCGAGGTGTTGATACAGCTGGCGGCAGTAAAGTCGGCGATCAGCAGCGTGAGCCGGGTGATCTTAAAAGATCATATAGATCATTGCATTGTGGATGCGGTGCGAGAGAACGACACAGAGTCGATTGAGGAGCTGAAAAACGCCATCGACAAATTTTTGTAGGAAAGGCTGGTCACACTATATGAAGGAGACACAGAAAAGCACGATTTTGTACTATGTGCAGGACGAAAACAAAAAGATACAGATGGAGGTCCTCGGCATGAGTATGACCTTTGCGACAAAGCAGCTCAAACCGTCTGATCTGAATACACGGGTAGGAACGCTTGCCGGATTGAAGGGCATCGCACCGCCTGACTTGTCGGGGGAGGAGAAAGCCCCCGTACTATTCTGTATGCCGGAGATCATTATTTTTTCAGGAATAGCGGACAAAAAGCTGGATGAGTTCTTATTTTCATACAAGAAAATAGGACTTACGCCGACAGACCTCAAGGCAGTCGTGACACCGAAAAACATCAACTGGACACTATATCATCTGATCAGGGAGCTTTCTTCTGAGAGAGCACAGATCGAGAGGACTGTCAAGAGGCTTTCGGCGGCAAAGAAGGAAAAGGAGTAGGCACAAAATGTATATCGATTTATTTAAACATGACGATAACTGGCAGGATATCAAGGATTCTGCCATGAATACGATCAATAAGACAACGGGAAAATACCCCGATACCGAGTGGAAGAGGCGGCTGATCCTGTCGGAGCATTCCCCGATCAGGCGCATGCGGTTTTATTGGCGGTGGAAGGACCTGAAATCGTGGGTAAGCGTCCATATGGTGCGGCACAAGATCGGGATCGAGCACTGGGTATCGACGCAGCGGAGCGACCGGACGGGAGTCGACCGGGATGAACTGCCGCAGGGGGCGTTGGTCAATCATGCATGTGAGGCGGATGCACAGGCATTGATCAATATCAGCCGCAAGCGTCTGTGCAGCTGTGCCAGCCAGGAGACGCGGGAAGCGTGGCAGCTCGTCAAGGAGGAGATCGCAAAGACCGAACCGGAGCTTGCAGGCTGTATGGTAAAAGAGTGCATATACAGAGGATTCTGCCCCGAAATGTTTTCCTGTGGGTATCACAAGACAGAGGCGTTTCAGAAGGAACTTGCCGAGTATCGAAAGGGAATCAACGAATAGCATATGATTGAATACGGAAATCACTTTATTCACGCAAAAACCATTGTGCGGATCAGGATTGTGCGGTAAAGTATACTTATCAGGAGCGAAAAGTTTTCTGATAAGGAAAGGAGGAGGTATCATGACGAACACAATGGTATGGCTGGCGGCTATGATCATACTCATCATCATTGAGATCATAACGGTAGGATTGACTACGATCTGGTTCGCGATCGGTGCGCTGGTGGCGATCATTATCTCTATGCTGGGTGGGGGAATCATACTCCAGCTGACAGTTTTTTTGTTGGTATCACTTGGAATGCTGATATTCACGAGACCCTTGGCGATAAGGTACATAAACAATTCGCGGACAAGGACAAATTATGAGGGTATCATTGGTAAGGTGGTAAGGATCACGCAGGATGTCGACAACATTGCCGGTCAAGGCCGTGCCGTGGTAAATGGTCAGGAATGGGCAGTGCGCTCAGTGGACGAGAGATGCAAGATCACAGCGGGAAGCCTGGCTAAGGTTGTGGATATCAAGGGTGTGAGACTTGTTGTTGAAAAGTATGAGGAGGAGTAAATATGGCAATTATATTATTGGGTATAGCAATTTTTCTTGTTGTGATCCTTGCGGCAAATGTGCGGATTGTCCCGCAGGCGTCAGCGTATGTTATTGAGCGTCTTGGCGGATATAACACCACGTGGAGCGTTGGTCTCCGGTTCAAGGTACCTTTTCTTGACAGGGTTGCCAAGAAAGTAAATCTGAAGGAACAGGTGGTGGATTTTCCGCCGCAGCCTGTGATCACAAAGGATAACGTTACGATGCAGATTGATACGGTCGTTTTTTTCCAGATCACGGATCCGAAGATGTACGCATATGGTGTGGATAATCCGATCATGGCGATCGAAAAGCTGACGGCGACAACGCTGAGAAATATCATCGGTGAGATGGAGCTCGACCAGACATTGACATCGAGGGAGATTATTAATACAAACATGCGTTCGGCGCTTGACGTTGCCACAGATCCATGGGGCATCAAGGTGAACCGTGTCGAGCTGAAGAATATCATCCCGCCAGAGGCGATCAGAAACGCGATGGAGAAGCAGATGAAGGCAGAGAGAGAGCGACGTGAGGCGATCCTTCGCGCAGAAGGCGAGAAGAAGTCGACGATCCTGGTCGCAGAAGGTCAGAAGGAGTCCGCGATCCTCGAGGCAGAGGCGGAGAAGCAGGCGGCAATCCTTCGTGCAGAAGCTGAAAAGGAGAGAAAGATCCGTGAGGCGGAAGGTCAGGCAGAGGCGATCCGTATCGTACAGATGGCAAACGCGGAAGGTATCAAGTTCCTGAAAGATGCGGGCGCCGACGAGTCAGTGCTCACCATCAAGAAACTCGAAGCGTTCGAGAAGGCGGCAAACGGAAATGCCACCAAGATCATTATTCCATCAGAAATCCAAGGCGTGGCAGGGCTTGTAAAATCAGTCGGGGAAATCTTAAAGTAATATGGAATCAAAAACGGGAGGGGACAACGGACATGACAAGGATATTGATACTAGAGGACAGTAAGGAGTGCTTAGATGCGATTACTGTGATGGTAGAGAGGGTATCCGGACATGTGTGTGCTGTTCCGGTAAACAGTCTGGAGGAGGCAAGAGCTGCGCTTGATGAGGCGCAGCCGCTCTTTCAGGCTTTTTTGCTTGACATTAATCTGGACATAGACGACAGTGAGGATATCTCAGGGATAACCTTTGCGCGGGAGGTGCGCATGAGGAAGGAGTACGCCTTCACACCGATCATTATGATCACGTCACTGGCAAACATGGAGCTGACCGCGTACAGGGAGCTCCACTGTTACCAGTATCTTGTGAAACCGTACAATGAGGAAGATATCCGTAAGCTTGTCGGGAAACTGCTTTTTTTGTCGCAGCAGGGAGAGACGAGGGAGGCTTATGTGGTTGTCAAGAAGGACAGTATCAATTACAAAATCTTCTGCAAGGACATCGTGTGTATCAAAGCAGTACCAAGGGGAGTGAACTTTGTACTGCTAAAGGAGGAAATGAAGGTTCTATATCTTTCCATAAGACAGCTTTTGGAGAAGCTTCCGGGAGACAGATTTCTGCAGGTGCATCGCATGTGTGTTGTCAACCAGGACTATATTGACTATGTGGATACCGTGAACGGACTGATCAGCATGAAAAACGGTGATCAGGTGGAGATCGGTATCACATACAAGAATGAGATTCGGAAAAAACTGCAGATGCAGCATTCTTAAAGGGGAGCAAAGTGGAAAAGACAGTAATTAATTCCAGGGGGTATCATCATGGCTGAACTTGGCAGGAGATTTTTATATCGGATCTTTTGTGTGGTCGCGCTGATCATAACGCTGTATCTGCTGGTCGATCTGTATCTAAGCCACACGTTGGATATCAAGGTGATGGTTCTGTTTGGCATAGTATTTTCCGTCATATTATTGGGACTTCTGGACTGGGCGCAGAACTATGCAGCGCTTCGCCGCCAGGAGGAGGAATTGAAGATATACAAACTCTACATAAAGCCGATGGAGGAGCTGACAAAGGATATCCGGGCGCGGCAGCATGAGTTTGACAATCATATGAACGCGATCCTGAATATGCATGTGACGATGACGGATTATGATGAGCTTGTGAAAGCGCAGTCGACATACTGCAAAGAAATATACGAGGACAGATCGCGCTGCAACCCCGCACTTCTGCGGATATCAGACAAGATTTTGGCTGGATTTCTGTACAGTAAGATCATCAGTGCTCCGGGATACATCGATATCGATATACAGGTACTGAGCCAGGAAATTGTGACACCAGTGTCAGAACACGCGCTGGTTGAAATCATCGGAACGCTCACGGACAATGCATTTGAGGCTGCAACGCCCGAAAAAAATAAAGTTGAGATGGTGCTCGACGCCCAAAATGACAAGCTGATCTTTGCGATCAAAAATCAGGTGGAAAATCTGATGATGGGTGAGATCGCACGTTTTTTTGAAAAGGGCTACACGACGAAAAGCAACCGTGAGGACAGGGGGCTTGGACTGTATCAGGCAAATCAGATCGCAAAGCGCCACAAAGGGGAAATCACAGTGGAGCTGTCAGAACAGGAGGACGGGCAGGAGATCTGCTTCAGGGTAGAAATCTGATCAAGGCATTGCGCTGCGGGTGCCTGTTTCGGCAGCAGTTTCCCAGAGTGCCATACAATAAAATGTTGACAATATGGTATATATACCATATTATAGACATAGAAACACGAAAGTGCGGATAGCGCAGATACGCGACTGATAGAATTTGTGGGAAGACTATTTGGAAAGGTGTGGTGATACGCGATATGAAAACACTTGATGAATATTTGGATGATCAGTTGCAAAATGACGAATTCAGGAAAGCGTGGGAAGACAGCCAGCCTGAAATGGATGTCATCCGCGCGATGGTGGATGCCAGAATATCACAAAACCTTTCACAGAAAGAACTTGCCGAGAGAACAGGCATTGATCAGGCGGATATCAGTAAATTGGAGAACGGAACAAGAAATCCGTCGCTAAAATTGTTAAAAAGGCTTGCCGATGGGATGGGAATGACATTAAAACTGGAATTTGTACCGAAAAAATCGGCGCCATAATAATATGACCGCACTGTTGATGGGAGGAGGAATCAATACATGTTGGAACTAAGGAATATATCCTATCACGTTGAGGAGGGGAACGGAAAGGATATATTGAATCATATCAGCTTAAAAATAGACGATCGCTTTACAGCGATCACCGGGCCGAACGGAGGTGGGAAATCCACCCTTGCCAAGATGATCGCAGGGATCATACAGCCGACAGAGGGACAGATACTTTTTGAGGGGCAGGATATCACAGACATGTCCATCACGGACAGGGCAAATCTGGGTATCAGCTTTGCATTTCAGCAGCCGGTAAGGTTTAAGGGGATCACAGTGCTCGATCTGATCAGGCTGGCGGCCGGTGAGAAGCTCAGCGTCGAGGGTGCGTGCAAGTACCTTGCTGAGGTGGGGCTTTGTGCGAGGGATTACATCAATCGTGAGGTGAACGGCAGCCTTTCTGGCGGGGAGCTCAAGCGGATCGAGATCGCGACTGTGATCGCAAGAGGCATGAAGCTTTCAGTGTTTGACGAGCCGGAGGCGGGGATCGATCTGTGGAGTTTCCAGAATCTGATCAAAGTGTTTGAGAAGATGCACGATAAGACACAGGGAAATATCGTGATCATCTCACATCAGGAGCGCATACTCGACATTGCGGATAAGATCGTGGTGATCGCAAACGGTGAGATCCAGAATATGGGCACGAAGGAGGAGATACTGCCGGGGCTGTTGAGCGGCAATCTTGAGTGCAAACACAATGCGGGAGGATGTATCCATGGATGAGATTCAGAAGACATTATTGATGCAGGTGGCGGATCTGCATGAAGTGCCTGCCGGCGCTTACAATATCCGTGCGAACGGGGAGGCGGCAGGGAGACGTTCGACAGAGCATATCGAGATCGTCCCCAAGGAGGATAAGCCAGGGATCGATATCTTTATCAAGCCAGGCACAAAGAAGGAGAGTGTGCATATTCCGGTCCTGATGACACAGACAGGGCTCAAAGAGCTGGTTTACAATGACTTCCATATCGGAGAGGACTGCGATGTCACGATCGTAGCCGGCTGCGGCATCCATAATGGCGGGGACAAAGCAAGCGAGCACAGTGGTATCCACTCCTTTTTTGTCGGGAAAAACGCCAAGGTGCGCTATGTGGAGAAACATTATGGTTCCGGTGAGGGCACCGGTGAGCGCGTGATGAATCCGGAGACGATCGTGGAAATGGACGAGAACAGCTACATGGAGATGGATACGGTGCAGATACGGGGCGTGGATTCCACGGACAGGGTTACGAGGGCTAAACTCGGAAAAGGTGCACAGCTGGTCATCAGGGAAAAGCTGATGACACATGGAAAGCAGAAGGCGACGACAAACTTCTATGTGGATCTGGACGGGGAGGACTCCAGCACGAACGTGATCTCACGTTCTGTGGCTAAGGATATGTCAGAACAGACATTTTTTTCACACATTAACGGAAACAACAAATGCGCAGGTCATTCGGAGTGCGACGCGATCATCATGGACAATGCGGTGGTGCGCGCGATCCCGGAGATCACGGCAAACAATATTGACGCAAGTCTGATCCACGAGGCTGCGATCGGAAAGATCGCGGGCGAACAGCTGATCAAGCTCATGACGCTGGGACTCACGGAGGCGCAGGCTGAGGAGCAGATCGTCAATGGATTTCTGAAGTAACATACGCCGCTTAACGGGTATCGGCGTGTGCATAAAAACGAAAGAGAGGTATTACTATGGAGGCGATCAAGTGTATCGAGACAAGGAGAAGTATCAGAAAGTTTAAGGCAGAGCAGGTTCCGCATGAGACCATGCAGGAGATCGTGGCGGCAGCATCCTTTGCACCCTCATGGAAAAACACGCAGGTGACACGGTACGTTGTGGTTGAGAATGCAAAGATCAAGGCAAAGATTGCAGAGGAGGCAACACTTGGATTTGAGCACAATAATGGGATCATCAAGGGCTGTGCTGCGCTTGTCGTAGTCAATATGGTACATGGCAGAAGCGGTTTTGAGAGAGATGGTTCCTACACGACGTCGAAAGAGGATCGCTGGGAGGTGTTTGACGCAGGGCTTGCGACACAGACATTCTGTCTCGCGGCACATGACAAGGGTGTAGGCGCTGTCATTCTCGGTATCTTTGACGAGGCGAAAGTGGCGGAGATCATCGGTGTTGAGGACGGACAGAAGGTAGCTGCGCTCGTGGCTGTGGGTTATGCAGATGAAGAGCCGGCAGCACCGAAGAGAAAGAGTGCGGACGAGCTTGTGAAGTTTATGTAGTTCGATATGTACTCTGAAAGGTATAAGGTCTTATGGAAAAGAAGACTTTATACCTTTCCGGTACAATCCATTTTTGCACGAGACTTTTCGCATTTTCAATCTCGAGTTTCCGGGGTGTGGATCATGCTGACTTTCGCATTGCCTGATAACCGATCAAAACAGTCCATACATATGCACAGGTTTTGGGTATCATCAGCATTCCGATCATGGGGATCACGTCAGCCCAGAGGACGACAGGGATATAAAATCCAAAACTCAGCACGATCGTCAGCCACATCCATCGAAACGCAGTGTCGTTCTGAGCCTTTGCCGATTGAAAGAACAGTACGATGATCAGCAGTCCGAGCAGGGCAAAAGGAATGTTTCGGTAAATTCCCCAACTGAGCGGCGGATTTGGGCTCAGCCAGCCGTTTTGAGGGAAGAGGCATAGAAGGATCCGGAGTGCGGATAAAACATATACGGCCGCGGTGATCTCCTTTTTTCCTTCAATATGATAGCGGTGCCGCCATACATAGTACAGGAGGATATAAAAGATAGTCATCGTGACAGAAGTGATGAGCTTTCCGGCACCGAGAGCAGTGGTGAAGTTTTCCAGTCCGGTAGTGCACAGCGCGAGTGCGCGCGGCACCAGGTGAAAAGCGTCGCCCAATCCAAGGACAACAGCCATGATGCCAAACAGACGATATTGTCTGTTCCCGTTGTTTTTGCGGATCATCAGGATTCCAAGTGTGATGACGGTGATCAGATATACTGCGTCAAATAAAGTTTCTACGATAGCCTGCATTTTTTCTTCCTTTCTTATTTCGTGGTTTGTGGAGATTCTAGAGTGTTTATGTTCCATTCATACTGAACGTTGTTCAATATAACACAAAAATATATAGTTGTCAAGAAGGAATCAATATAGAATCCTTCTGACCATTTCCAGGATAGCGCTGTCATCGTAATCCTGCCGGATCAATGCCGAGAGTAGCAGTGAAAATATGATATCGACAAACTTCCGGGGAGTCAGGATCCCGTCAAATGTTTCTTTACGGATCTTTTTATCCTGGGTCAGGATCATATAAAGGTGATCCTGCATATGTTCCCAGGAATGTGCCATAAGCTGCTGCCCGTCTGCCTGTGCCTCTCCGATAAAGTTCATGGAATGCGAGGTAAAAAACCCCGGATATTGTTCACTGCCTTTTCTGATACATTCAAATATCCACTGTACACAGTCAGTGAAGCTTTCAAAGTGCGTTTCGGACTCAGCAAAGTGGAAGATGTCGCACCAGATGCTTTCGACGGTGGCTGTGGTAAGAGCTGTCTTTGAGTCAAAGTAGTAGTAGATGGAACCCACAGAGACACCGCACGCTGCTGCGACGTTTCGGATACTGACGGCAGACCAGCCCTGCTCTTTGACCAGCTGACGGCAGGTGTCTAAGATGGCTTCTTTGGAGGTGACAACAGTGTTCATAAAAAATTCTCCTTTTATATATTGTGCTATACTGAACTATGTTCAATATAGCACAATATAGTATCACTGTCAAGAGGAAAAAGGATATAGATCCGATCCTGATCGAAGATTTGTGCACATCTGCGACAGGGTTGTTTCACGAAGAATAATTGAAACTAATAGACACGGCATTTTTACGAG